>JGI25910J50241_10000771_pt1 | contig 11020 bp, 11 predicted proteins | sample LauGreSBDMM110SN_3_FD_50241 | JGI IMG/M metagenome (IMG submission 50241) | reverse complement strand
GGCCAGGCCAGCAACAACTGCACCTGTGCTTGGCTGTTGGTGAGCAGCTGGGTTTGTGCGCCAGGAAGTCGCAGCTTCACGCTGCCAAGCCATGCCGCCAAATCCGCTTTCGCCCAGTTGTCCAAACTGCAAGCGCGGGACTGACAGTCGAGGGCGGGCACAGTTTGACCCAGCTGAAGTTGGTAGGCGAGGGCGGCCTGCGGATTGATTTGCATGCGTTCCCACAGATCTTGTGCCAAGGCAACCGCGGTTTGCATGGCGAGGGCGTCGCGTTGCGCTTGCAGCGCTTGCCATTGCCCAGCCAGCACCCCCAGACAGAGCAAATTCAAGAGCATCAAAGCGGCCAAGGCGTCGAGTGTGGCAAAGCCTTTAAAGCGTCTGGGTTTGTGCTTTATGTGCATGTGTTGCCCGCCATGACCCGCAAGCGCCCCGCAATATTGATACAAATGACGCGCCCCAAGGACGCGGCTGGGCTGCGCTTGGCTTGCACTACTAAGCGCAAGCCGCCCGCCACGGGTTCGCCCATGGCATTGATGTCCAAGCTGTTGTGTGCGGGGCTCATCTGCACCAGCACCTCGCCAGCCAGTGCATTATTTAAAACCAGCAAAGCGTTGTTGCCATTCACTTTTTGTAATTGCCAACCACAGCGCCAGTCACCATTGACCAAGGGCAGGCTTTGGCATTGATTCAAGCGCTGTAGGCGCATGGCTTGCCCTGATCGCAGCGCTTGCAATCTTGCGGTTTGCAAGTCTGCGCTCCACGACTGCACCACCGCTTCAACTTGCAGTCGCCACAGCCACTGTTGCAGCCAAGGGCTGGCCACCCCCAACAAAATACCTGTCAAGGTGACGACCGTGATGAACTCCAGCAGGCTGAAGCCGCCTGGTTGTGTGGGGCTTGTGTTGGGGAAGCGCCGGTGTTTCATAGCCGCCATCTTGCAATGGCGGGGGCCGTCAAGGGTGTGCGCTATGCACTTTCACAGGGTGAGTTAAGCACCTTTAAAAATCAACGGCGAAATTCGTCGACCAAGGTTTTGAACTCGTCTACATCCTCGAAGCTTCGGTAAACACTGGCAAAGCGCACATAGGCCACTTTGTCGAGTTTTTTCAGCTCACGCATGACCAATTCACCTATGCGTGTGGAGGCCACTTCGCGTTGTCCAAGGGTGAGCAGTTTTTCTTCAATGCGTTCGATGGCGGCATCGACTTGCTCGGTGCTGACAGGGCGCTTGCGCAGGGCCAGATTGAACGAGCCGCGCAATTTGGCGCGATCGAACTCTATGCGCCTGCCATCTTTTTTAACGACAGCTGGGAAGCTGACATCGGTGCGCTCGTAAGTGGTGAAGCGCTTTTCGCAGTGACTGCAAGAGCGCCGCCGCGAATCGAGTCGCCCTCCTCGGACATGCGGGTCTCCATGACCTGGGTTTCCACATGCGCACAAAAAGGGCATTTCATTTGTTTTCGGTATCGGTATTGGTATCGGTAGTGGTAGGTTTGGCGCTGGAAACTGACACCAAACGCCCCAGAGCGACTTCTTGTAAACGCTGCTGTTCAAGCAACACTTTGGCGATATAGCCGCCATCTTCACCGCTGTTGGCTGCCCCCACATACTGGCGCAAACCGGCTTCCACAGAGCCATTGCGCGCTATGGCCTCCTTGAGTACCGCAACGCCCACGCGTAAATTGGCGATGGGGTCAAAAGCAGCCATATCACCGCCAAAATCATCGTATTTTTCGGTATGTATCTTGGTGCGCACTTGCATCAGACCTTGCGCCCCCACCGTGCTTTGGGCAAACGGGTTAAAACTCGACTCGATGGCCATGACCGCCAAAATCAGCGTGGGGTCAATGCGGTTTCGCGGTCCAATCTCAAACGCCTCCACCACCAAAGCGCTGATGGGCTCGGGTGCAACGCGGTATTTGCGACTCAGCCACATGGCGATATTGGCTTGGTCGGTGGGCAAGTCGCGCGGGTCGGTGGCGGTGGCGCGGTCTACAGCTTCCGCATTGGTGTCAAAACTCAGGTCTATGTCGTGGCGTGTTTGCAGCCAGTCAATCAGTTGACTTTCTGCAGCAGAGCGAAAATTGGGCTGTGTGCCCATCAGAACCATGGCGCAAAACACACTCAATCCGAGTAAGGCCAGACCGCTGTGGGTGATGAGGAAAAAACCGTCACCAATATCAGAGGCGCAAACTTTGATGGCTTGACGAAAAGATTCATAAATGGGCATAGTCCCATTTTAAGCTTTTACCCCTTGCGCCCTGTCACAATAGACGTTTTGGCCTGTTCTCGGGCTTTAACCAACCTATTTGAACCACTGTGACCACGTCTTCTGACAGCGCCCCCGACCTCGCCACGCTAGATGCCTTAACCGCCGGTGCTTTAACAGCACCCACCTCAGGCGAGCGATCTGCTCGCTTAAGAGACTGGTTAGCCAGCGACCCTTCTCCTGAATTGATGCAACACGTGCTCAAAGAAATGAGCGCCCGTGACAAAGGGGCGGCCAAGCCCTTGCGCGAAAAACTTGACGAGATCAAGCGCACCAAGGCGCAAGATTTGTTGGCCCAGGAGTGGACCGATAAAGCCCAAGCTTTGTTGCAAGCCGCACAGTTCAAAGTGGCCGATGCCATGGCTTGGCAAAGAGATGCCGCCAAAGCCGGCGCTGCCTTGTCGCGCGAACCTTTGGCAGGGCTGCGACAAGCCCTGGCTGAGCGCATCAAGCACATTGCAGAACTGGAACACCGCGCCCAAGTTCAACGCGAAACTGCGCTGCTTTTGATACAGCGCATTGAAATGCTGTCAACCAAGTCGTGGCAAGAAGCCTTAGAGCAGCAAACCGCCTTGCAAGCTGATTTGAAGCGTTTGCATGATGAATTCGCGGCGCTTCAAGCCGACCCGCATTGGCACAGTGTGGACCCCAAATACCCCATGCTGGTGGAGCAGACCACCCAGCACATTCCTTTGGTCTGGGAAGCCTTTGCTGCAGCACTGCAACAGACCCAAGCCGCCGCCGTTGACGCCAGCCTTGCCTTGCCGGCTGTGCCAGCTTGGGCCGACCAATTGCGCCAGACCAGAGGCGACAGTGCGCCCCTGACAGTGACTGTGCAAATTAAACCCAAACCAGAAGCACCTCAGGCCAGCCTCATGGCTTTGCAAGTTCCAGAGATGTTGCAACAGCTGGAAAAAGAAGTCGCCTTGGGACACTCCAAAGCTATGTCAGCGGCCGCTGCGCAATTGCGCGCTGCTCTTAAAACCAAAGGTCTGCAACTCGACACTGCCTTGTCTGAGCAGGTGCAAACTGCTTTAGCCGCGTCCGCCGAATTGGAAGGCTGGCAGCGCAAGCACGCCGATGAAATTCGCTTGCAACTTGTCACCAAAGCCGAGGCTTTGTTGCAAGCCCCGCCCGCAGCCGAGCCAGTTGAACCTGTGCAGTCAGTTGATTCTGTTGAGCCAGTTGAACCCGTCGCGGCGGCCACCGCGCCCATCGACTACAGCCTATGGGTGCCAGCCATCAACGGACGTAAATTGCAAGACACTTTGCGTCAACTTCGAGATGAATGGAAAAAAACCGACCAAGGCGGTATGCCCAACCACGGGCTGTGGAAGCGCTTTGACCAAGCCTGCAACCGCGCCTACCCGTTTGTGCAAGCTTGGCTTGAAAAGGCCAAAGCCGAGGGGGCCGCACACCGTGAAGGCCGNCAGGCTTTGTTGGCGCAAGTCGCGGCATGGACCGAGGCCCACCAAGGCAATACCGACTGGAAAACACAGTCGCGTGAATTACATCAATCTGAACGCTGGCGCAACAGTGGGCACCTGAGTGAAAAAGCGTTTGCTGATATGCAGTCGCAGTGGAAGACCGCCATCAAGGCTGCGCATGCGGGCCTGGAAGTCGCCCAAACCCAAAGCATCGCGCAGCGGCGTGCCATGATTGAAGAAGCCAAGGTGCTGGGTGAGGCGCCTCAGTTGCGCATTGATGCGGTCAAGGCCTTGCAGCAACGCTGGCAGATTGAATCGCAGGCTGTGCCTGTCGAGCGCAAGTTGGCGCAAAAACTGTGGGATGCTTTTCGCCAACCCTTGGACGAGGCTTTTAGCCGCAAAACCCAAATGCGAGCTGATGCACCAGCACATAATTTGTCTGAACACGACAAGGCCGTGTTGGCCGCTGCCACTGAGCTCGACAAAGCCATTGCCCATGCCGACGCTGCGCTTATTCGCCAAGCGCTTGCGCATTTGCAGGCTGTTTCTGCGGGTCAAGCCGCACCAGTTGCAATTGCAATCACTGAAGCACCCACTGAAGCAAGCGCAGATGTAAGCCCAGAAGCTGATGCAGTGGTCACGCCACCCAAGCCCGTGGTGGTTAAAAAAGTGGTGGCTGTGCGCGGCGACGACCGACCGGGTCAAAAGAAAACCGAGCCCATGCCAGCCGGACGTTTTGGCGACAAAGCAGGTGCGCGTCGCCCCGAACGCGATGCAGGTAACCGACGCGGCCCCGATGCCGCACGTGGTGGGCAGCGAGACAAACCTGAGTTTGAAGCACGCGGCCCACGCTTGGGAGACGCGGCTTTTCGCGCCCAGCGCCAAGCGTTGGAACAGGCGGACATGGCATTGCGCAAACTCGCCATGCAAGCCCATGGTGAAACCTTGGTTCATTTGCTGGGTGCTTGGCAGCAGCGTCAGCCAGACCAATTGCCCCCCGCCAAAGAGTTGGGTCCACGTTTGAATGCCCAACAGCGTCTTGACTGGGCCAAAGCCTTGCAAGCGCCTGCGCAAGGTGCAGCCGACCAAGCTTTGTTGCGTTTGGAAATTGCCGCTGAAGTGGCCACGCCTGCGGCTTTTATGGACGCACGCCGCATGTTGCAACTTCAGTTGTTAACCAAGCGAAACGACGCAGGCCCTGGACAAACTTGGGCGCAAGATTTGGCTCAGGTATTGGCCAGCAGCTATGAAGAAGCGTCCGCCCAGCGGGTTCAAGCCGTGCTTAAGGTGTTGCTTAAAAAGTAATTGACGCCAAGAGGGTCAGGGCAGCAGGTCTTGGCGCGAAAAGCCTTGACCCACCTGCCATGTCAGCATTTGCGCCCGTGAGGGTGTGGCTTGGGCGTCCCAGTCGCTGAGAACCCAGCGTTGATGGGTGGCTGACAAAGCGTGCAACGCTGGTTGGTGGGTGTGGCCATGAATCAGCAGCAAGGCTTGGTGTTGCTTTAAGCAGGCCAGTGCAGCGTCGTTGTCAACATCCACCCAAGCGGTTTGGGTTTTCTTCAAAGCTTCACTTTGTGCCCGCAAATCCCGCGCCACCTTCAAGCGTTGGCCCAAGGGTTGCGCCAAAAAATCTGTTTGCCACTGGGCAGATCTGACTTGTCGGCGAAAGTCTTGGTAAGCCGTATCGGCCAAACACAAGGCATCACCATGGCTTAAGAGCCATCTGTCTTGCGTGGTGTCTACAACGCAAGGGTCTTGCAAGGTTTGCATGCCGCTGTGAAGTGCGGCCTTTTCGCCCCACAAAAAATCGCGGTTACCGACCATCCAATACACCGGCAGCCTGTCGGCCACTTGGCGCAAAACCGCGCAGCATTGGCGCTCAAAACTACCTTCTGGCGCATCCAAAATATCGTCGCCAACCCAGACCTCAAACAGGTCTCCCAAGATAAACAAGGCGTCGGTTTGTAGGTTTTGAAGGGCCTTGCACCAAGCCTTGAAAGTAGCATCTTGGCTGGCTTGCAAATGCACATCGGAAATAAAGCTTAAGTGTTGCCAAGCTCGGGCATCTAGGCTCATGCCAAGAGAACAACTTTGTCGAGAATCACATCTTCTTTGGGTACATCGTCGTGAAAACCGCTACGTCCCGTTTTGACTTTGCAAATCGCGTCCACCACCTCGGTGCCTGCAACGACTTTGGCAAACACTGCATAGCCCCAACCGCTGGCTGTAGGCGATGAGTGGTTAAGAAAGTCGTTGTCTTTCACATTGATGAAGAACTGCGAGGTGGCTGAATGCGGGTCGTTGGTGCGAGCCATGGCNACGGTNTACANNTCATTGGTCAAGCCATTGTTGGCTTCGTTTTCCAATTTGTCTTTGGTTTTCTTCTCTTTCATGCCCACAGACATGCCGCCGCCTTGCACCATGAAGTTGGGAATGACGCGGTGGAAAATGGTTTGGTCGTAGTGGCCGTCTGCCACATAGGCCAAAAAATTAGCAACGGTTTTGGGCGCTTTGTCTGCGTCGAGTTCCAGCGTGATCACGCCATGGTCTTGGATATGCAATTCAACTTGGGGGTTTGACATGGGCTTATTTCACTAAAACGGCAGACTGTACGACCACCTGGGTTTGCGGAACATCGCTGGGGAAGGGGCCGCCAGCGCCTGTGGGCGTTTGTTTAATTTTGTTGACCACTTCCATGCCGCTGATCACCTTGCCAAAAGCCACATAGCCCCAGCCCTGAGCAGAGGGGGAGGAATGGTTGAGGAAGTCGTTGTCTTTCACATTAATAAAAAACTGCGAACTGGCCGAGTGCGGGTTGTTGGTGCGGGCCATGGCAATCGTGCCCACCGTGTTGCTGGGCCCGCCCTTGGCTTTAACTTCAGCGCCTTCGTGTTTGATGGACGGGCGAGTAGGTTTTTCCATGTAGCGGGCGTCATAGCCACCGCCTTGGATCATGAAGTTGTTGATGACGCGGTGAAAAACCGTGCCGTTGTAATGGCCGTCACGCACATAGACCAAAAAATTCTCTACCGTGTTGGGTGCTTTGTCGGGGTACAACTCGATGACAAATTCACCCGCAGTGGTTACAAATTTAACTTGAGGCGCAGCGGTTTGTGCTTGAGCAAAACCAACAACAGACAGGGCCAAGGCAAAGCCAAGGAAATAGCGGCGTATATTCATTTGGAAGGGTTAAGAGTGAGTTGAAGAATGGGGTTGAGCGCCAGCTTTTTTTGCTGAGCAGATTTGGCGGCGGTGGGATCGAGCTCNGCAGCTTTGGCAAATGACTGTTGCGCAAGATGCAGCAAGATGTCACCCATGTTTTCATGGGTGATGGCGTAGTTGGGGTTGTTGCGCAAGGCTTGCTCAAAGGACAACTTGGCTTGTCCCCAGTTGCCGCGAGCCGCGTACATCACACCTAAGTTATTTTGCACTTCAGGAAACTCGGGGTAGTCTAGTGCCAGTTCTTCGTAAACCACAAAAGCTTGCTCGGCTTGTTGCAGTTCATCAAGTAAGCGAGCCCGCCAAAACCGCATCTGTGGGTCACGCGGGCGCTCAAGCAAATAGGCATCAACTTGTTCCAAGGCTTGCGACCATTTACGCTGCCCCATGGCTTTTTGCACTTCGGCATGGGGCGTACCCTTGAGTTGCAAAGTACTGGAAGTTTGCGCATGCACACCCCATGCTGCACAAAGCAAAAGGCAAACCAAGCCCATGCGCCAAGCCAAGGGTAAACATACAAAAGACAGCAGGTAGGTGCGGGGCATGAAATTCAATCAAGCATTGCGAAAAAAAAATGCTTACAGAGGACAGGATCGATATACTGCGGCCATTGTAGTAGAGAGTTTTTTTACAGTCACCTGCCAGTCTTGCCTTGTCGCAAGCGCCTTTTCCCTCACCATGACCATCCGCATTTACAGCACGCTGACCCGGGCTCTGGAAAACTTGACACCTCTTATAACGGGTCAGGTACGCATGTATGTGTGTGGCATGACGGTGTATGACTTGTGTCACCTCGGACATGCCCGCTCCATGGTGGCGTTCGATGTGGTTCAGCGCTGGTTGCGGCACAGCGGTTATCAGGTCACCTATGTTCGCAATGTCACCGATATTGACGACAAAATTATTCGCCGCGCTACCGAAAACGGCGAAAGCATCCGTTCATTAACCAACCGCATGATGGAGGCTTTGCACCAAGACGCCGACGCCTTAGGGATTGAGCGGCCCAGCTTGGAGCCGCGTGCCACCGACTTTGTGCCGTCTATGCTCAAACTCATTGGGCAGCTGGAAGACAAGGGCTTGGCCTACCGCGTCCCCAGTGGCGACGTGAATTTTGCGGTTCGTAAATTTCCAGGTTATGGCAAGCTGTCGGGCAAGTCGCTAGACGAGTTGCATGCTGGCGAGCGTGTGGCGGTGCTCGATGGCAAAGAAGACCCTTTGGATTTTGTGCTGTGGAAATCTGCCAAGCCTGAAGAGCCGCAAGAGGTCAAGTGGGACAGCCCGTTTGGTGCGGGCCGGCCTGGCTGGCATATCGAATGTTCAGCCATGGCTTGCGACTTGCTGGGACAAAGTTTTGATATTCATGGCGGTGGCGCAGATTTACAGTTTCCCCACCATGAAAACGAAATCGCTCAAACCGAAGGCGTTCACGGCAAACCCATGGCCAGCATTTGGATGCACAACGGCTTTATCAATGTAGACAATGTGAAGATGTCTAAAAGCTTGGATAACTTTTTCACCATCCGCGAAGTGCTCAAACTTTTCGCCCCCGAGGTGGTTCGCTTCTTTGTCGTCAGAAGCCATTACCGCAGCGCTTTGAATTTCAGCGATGTTCATCTCGATGATGCGCGGGCGTCGTTGAAGCGTTTGTATACCGCCTTGCANCTTGTCCCGCCTGCGCCGGTTGCCATCGACTGGCAAGACACTTATGCTGGGCGTTTCAAGGCGGCCATGGATGAAGACTTTGGCACACCCGAAGCCGTGGCGGTGCTGTTCGAACTGGCGGCCGAAGTCAACCGCTCGCAGTCGGCTCTTTTGTCAGGCTTGCTCAAAGCCTTGGGCGCCATCTTGGGTTTGCTGCAAAGCCCTCCGCAAGATTTTTTACAAGCCGGCAGCGAAGTTGATGAGGCGCATATTCAAAGCATGATTGACGCACGCGCACAAGCCAAGGCCAGCAAAGATTTCGCTGAGGCTGACCGCATTCGCAAAGCCTTGGGCGATATCGGTGTGGTGCTGAAAGACTCGGCACAAGGCACACAATGGGAGCGTGCCTGATGGCGACGACATTACCTGTCAAGCGTGCTGTTCCCACTTACTGGGAGGAGCTTGCAAGCATTTGGCCAAGAAAGACCGCGTCATGCGCCGCCTGATTCCGCAGTTTGGCGATGCCTGTCTAGAGTCACGCGGTGACGCTTTTGTCACGCTGGCCCGAAGCATTGTGGGTCAACAAATTTCAGTCAAGGCTGCGCAATCGGTGTGGGACAGGTTTGCCGCATTGGCCAAAAAAATCACGCCGGCTTATGTGCTCAAACTCAAAGTCGACGATATGCGCGCGGCGGGTTTGTCAGCCCGCAAGGTTGAATATTTGGTTGACTTGGCGTTGCATTTCTCCAATGGCACTGTTCATGCAGGCCATTGGGCAGACATGGATGACGACGCCATCATTGCCGAGTTGGTCACCATTCGTGGCATAGGGCGTTGGACGGCAGAGATGTTTTTAATGTTTTACCTGATGCGCCCCAATGTCTTGCCTCTGGATGATGTGGGTCTGATCAACGGTATCAGTCACAACTATTTCTCTGGTGAATCTGTCAGTCGCAGCGACGCGCGTGAAGTGGCCGCAGCTTGGGCACCGTACTGCAGCGTTGCAACTTGGTATATTTGGCGGTCGCTTGACCCGCAACCGGTGGCCTACTAGGCCTATTCGCAAAGCGGTCACAGCGCAAGGAGAGACGATTGGCGAAAAAAACATTTCTCGATTTCGAGCAACCCATTGCTGAACTCGAAGGCAAGATAGAAGAGCTCAGGTATGTGCAAACCGAATCTGCTGTCGATATTTCAGATGAGATAGAGCAACTCGCCAAAAAAAGTCAGCAACTCACCAAAGACATTTACAGCGATCTCACGCCTTGGCAAGTCACCAAGATTGCGCGTCACCCCGAACGCCCGTACACCCTCGACTACATCTCTGAAATCTTCACAGACTTTGTGGAGATGCATGGCGACAGGCATTTCTCCGATGACCTGAGTATCGTGGGAGGTTTGGCGCGTTTCAATGGCAATGCTTGCATGGTGCTGGGTCAGCAAAAAGGGCGCGACACCAAAGAGCGCACTGCGCGCAACTTTGGCATGACCCGACCCGAGGGCTACCGCAAAGCCCTGCGGTTGATGAAGACAGCAGAAAAATTCAAGCTGCCGGTGTTTACCTTTGTGGACACGCCCGGCGCTTTCCCGGGCATTGACGCCGAAGAACGCAGCCAGTCTGAGGCGATCGGGCGCAATATTTTTGAGATGGCGCAACTTCAGGTGCCCATCATCACCAGCATCATTGGCGAGGGCGGTTCGGGCGGCGCTTTGGCCATCAGTGTGGCCGATCAACTGTTGATGTTGCAGTACTCGATTTACTCCGTCATCAGCCCCGAGGGCTGTGCGTCCATTTTGTGGAAAACCTCTGAGCGCGCATCCGATGCCGCTGATGCTTTGGGCATCACGGCTCACCGCTTAAAGGCCTTGGGCTTGGTCGACAAAATCGTGAATGAACCTGTGGGCGGGGCACACCGCGACACCAAACTCATGGCCTCGCAGCTCAAGCGCGGACTCAATGACGCATGGCGTCAAGTGGCTGACCTCAAGCCCAAAGAGCTGCTTGACAGACGTTACGAGCGCTTGCAAAGCTATGGTCGATTCACCGACACCAAAGCCGAATCACGCTGACTTGGCGCCTCCCTCTTTAGCGCACTTTTCACCGTCTTTGCCTTTGGCTGTCGCTTTGAGCGGCGGCGCAGACTCTTGTGCCTTGCTGTTGGCTTGCGTGCGGCGTTGGCCCACGCAGGTGCGTGCGGTTCATGTGCACCACGGTTTGCAGGCGGCGGCAGATGACTTTGCCGCCCATTGCCAAATCTTGTGTGACTTGTGGTCTGTGCCTTTGGTGATCACCCGTGTTCAAGCGCACGCTGCCAGCGGCGAAAGCCCTGAAGATGCTGCCAGGCTTGCCCGCTACCAAGCCTATGCGCAAGTGTTGCAAACCCATTGGGGTGGCACTGTTCAAGACATTGCCTTGGCGCAACATGCTGATGATCAGGTGGAAACTGTGTTGCTGGCATTGACG
>JGI25910J50241_10000767_pt1 | contig 11030 bp, 13 predicted proteins | sample LauGreSBDMM110SN_3_FD_50241 | JGI IMG/M metagenome (IMG submission 50241) | reverse complement strand
TGCGCCCCCGGGCGGCATCGACCGGGAGGCTGCCCAAGCTTTAGGACTGAAATTTATATGGGCACGCGGTATGGGAGCGCGCGCGCCCATCACTGTAGGCCGTAGCCAGTGGAGCGGGGTATCCCGCCGTATTGAAGACATCTTGAAGGAGCGAGTATGAAAGCAGATCTAGTTATTCGTAACGCGCGGGTGGTTCGCCATGATGGCGAGTTCCACGGCGGCGTTGCCGTTAAAGACGGCAAGATAGTTAACACGGGCACTGACGCAGCCCTGCCTGATGCGCACCGCGTGATCGATGCGCAGGGTCGGGTGCTGATGCCGGGCCTGATCGATCCGCATTGCCACCTAGGCGTGAAGTATCCTTATCCGGAGGACATGCGTACCGAGCTGGCGGCGGCCGCCTCCGGCGGCATCACTACGGCCCTGCTTTATATCCGTAACCTTAAACCTTCGTACATTCCTTTTTACGAAGAGAGGAAGGCACTGGGCGAGGAAAATGCTCCCATCGATTTTGGATTCCATTTCGGGATCCAGCGCGAGGAGCACATTGCGGAGATNCCGGAAATCGTGGCTAAGACGGGNGTGCGTTCGTTCAAGTGCTACTTTGGCTACGAGCCGGACAACCCCATCGGCATCGTCCCCGCCACCGACGGCTGGGTATACGCGGCGATGCGAATCATCGCCAAGATTCCCGGCGGGGTGATTAATGTCCACTGCGAAAATACGCAAATCGCCTCGTGGCTCAAGAACGAGATGAAGGCCACCGGGCGGCAGGACCTCGGGGTCTACACCGAGTCGCGTCCTGCATTCTGCGAAGTCGAAACTATCCGTCGGATGATCTATCTTGCCGAGCGCACAGGCTGCCCGCTGCACCTGGTCCACACCTCCGTGGGCATGGGACCGGTGCTGGCTGCCGAGGCCCAAAGCCGCGGGGTCAACGTGACAGTCGAGACCTGCCAGCACTACCTCACCCGCACCGCTTACGACGCTGACCTGGATATGCGCGCCAAAATTTCGCCGCCGTTGCGTGACAAAGAGGAGCAGGACGGCCTGTGGCGGGGCGTTATGAATGGCTCGGTCTACAGCCTCGGAACCGACCACGTACCCTTCCTGCCCAAAGCCCTCCAGGACATTTGGACAGAGCTCCCAGGCGTTGTTTCCTTTCCCTGGGAGCTTGCCTTGATGCTGCACTTTGGCGTGCACCAGCGTGGTTTGCCGCTCTCGCGACTGGCCCAGCTGAACTCGGCAAATCCGGCGCGCAGGTTCGGGCTGTGGCCTCGCAAGGGAAACATCGAAGTGGGCTTTGACGGGGACCTGGTTCTCATCGACATGGATGAAGAGCGCACCGTGACCCACACCGGCAAAGGTACCTGCATTTACGAGGGCTGGAAGCTTAAAGGCTGGCCGGTACTCACTGTGGCTCGCGGCGAGGTGGTTTACGAGAACGGCAAAGTCAACGAAAGTGCTTTTGGCCGTGGGCGCTGCGTCACCGTCCCCGCCTGATCGCGCAACGATGGAAACTGGCCTGGATGTGCCCATGATGGGCAGCCTAGCACCTCGCGAACAGACGCTGTACGCGCGACTTGATTTGCTGCGCGGACAGGCCGCCAAGCTCAGCTGCTTACAGCCACAGCCACGCCAAGAGCGCCTGTCCGGACTCCACAACCCATGGGGATTCGGCTCGGGACTAGTCGATTCCTGGCTCCTGCTGGACCTATGCGAAGACTCAAAGGTACTCGACGCGGTGGAGAATGTCATCGGCCCAGACATCTTGCTCTGGGACACCGAGCTGTACCTGAAGGCCAGTGCCTACCTGCAGTTTGTGCGCGATGGGCGTGAGGGGCGCTACTGGCCTGCAATGCCGCTACAAGGTGCTGTCGTCATCGTAACCCTGGGAGCCGTTGTACAAGCGCTGGTCTGCCTGAACTTGGATTCGCTAACCGAGGAATCGTTAAGCGTGCTGGATACGTCGGCACCGCTGTATGTGCTGCGTTACATGCCCGCTACCAGCGCGTTCCAGCGCGATGCTATGGCATCCGCTAACTGGAAAGCCATGCAGGAGCAACCGCTCCTGAACTTCACTCAAAGGCCGCTTTGGTTAGTGCGTGGTGAAGACCGGGCAGGCAACGATTTTGTAACCGGCTTTTCGCCGCAGGTCCCCCGTTGGGCCATCAATTCATTAAAGGAGGGCTGACATGCCATTCGTCGTCGTTGAAATGTGGGAAGGCCGCACCGTCGAGCAAAAGCGCAATCTGGTTAAGGCGATTACCCAGGCCATGGTCGACCATGCCGCCTGCAAGCCGGACCACTTGCATGTCGTGATCCACGACACGCCAAAAGACAGTTGGGGACGTGGTGGCGTCCTCGGCATAGACATGAAGGAAAAGTGATGACATTGGATAACCTTGATCCGCGCACTTCTGCGCTGCTGGTGATCGACCTGCAAAACGCCTTTATTCACGAGAAGGGGACGCTGGGCATATCCGGCGTAAACACAGCACGCCTATCGGCTATCGTACCGGTTCTGGCCGACCTCATCCCGCGCTGCCATGCGGCAGGCATCCCAGTAATCTGGACGGTACAGCAGCATTTCGCAGTCGACGCCAGCCGCGCGAAAAAAAAACTGGCCGGGCACACAAGTCGCCGCAAGCAGGTTTCAGCGCTAGCGAACACCTGGGATGGGGAAATTGTCGACGAGCTCAAACAGCTCTCCCAATTGAATCCATCCTATGTGATTCAAAAGCATCGTTTCGGCGCATTCTATGAAACGCGGCTGGAGATGATGCTCAAGATGCTCGGCACTCGAACTCTATTTGTCGCCGGAACCACAACCAACGCCTGCGTGGAGACCAGCATCCGTGAAGCCTATCTTCGTGATTACGACGTCGTTGCACTGGACGACTGCATCTCCGGCGTCAATAACGAATGGGAGGCCACCGGCAAGCTGGTCTGGAAGCAGTATTTCTGTGAGCTGTCCGGCTCGCAAGAGATGCGAGGCTGGATGGAAGCTAAGAGCCAGCCCCGCACACTGGGCTTTGGTCACATGCTGCTGATGGTTGAGGACGTAGAGCGATCCACGCGGTTCTACGTAGACCAACTGGGCTTCTCGGTACGCCCTGCTAAGCCCCTGGCAGACGGGCGGCCGTTCACGGCTTTCCACCAAGGCATCGCAATTGTGGGGGGGCGGTCCCCAGCGCATCGCCAAGTTGACCACATGGCATTTGAAGTCAATGATGTCCGGACGCTGCGCAACAAACTCAAAGCGTCAGGCGTGCATTTTCAAGATGACCTGCACGATGGGCCCTATGGCCTGACTATTTATGTTTCGGATCCGGATGGCTTACGCGTAGAGTTGTACCAAGTGGGCGAGAGCCTCTGAGATCAAGTGCCGGCCCTGAGGGGAGCCCGCCTATTGGTGCTTTACCGGCAGCCATTCACGGCTGCACTCAAACGCTTTTAGTCATTCATGTCCATGCCCGAGGTTTGCCAGCAACTAGGAATCAGCACCGCCACGTTTTTCAAGTGGTGAGCCAAGTCTAGAGGCATGGACACCTCTGATTGACAGAATCAAACAGATGAAAGACGTGAACCAGCGCTTGAAAAAGATGCGCCGCGAAGAGAAGCTCAAGGCGAAAATCGCCGACAAGTACCTTGCCAAAAGCCTTTTTCCTTGGGCTTGCATCAGTCCATCAATCAAGTATGTTCAATGGACTTCATGCACGGCAAGCTCGAAAACGGCAGGGAACTGGGACTGTTCAGACAGGATGCGCTTGTCAATTTCCAACATCTCGGGCGGGGCAAACGCTTCTTCAGTGGCAATCCGCCGGTTGGGCCGGGCAAAGCAAGCCGGCCCTAGCCCAACCAATTTAAATCTTGGTTTGCGCGTTTTGAATGGCCGCTTGAGCGCGGTTGGCAGACTGGGCCGCCGACTTGTTCTGCACGACCATGCCCAGCAGTCTGGCACCGTGCTCAACGGCAATCGAGCCGTAGGAAATATCGCCGTTGACGAGAGAATCCTTGTGAAATTCAACACGCTCAGCGGCATAAATATTACCGTCGACTTTGCCCGCGACCAGCACGCGGTGCGCCGTGATGTCGCCAGTCACCTCACCGGTAGGGCCAATCGCTACTGAGATCATGTTGCCGGGGGCCGTTTCAATGTTACCCAGCACCTTGCCATCAATGCGCACGCTGTCCAGCAGCACCAAGCGCCCATAGACGGTGGTGGTGCGCCCAACCAGGGTGTCAAACCTTTCCTGCGTGTCTGCGAAGGTTTTGTTTTTTAATTTTTGAAACATGGCCATTTTTTTCTTAAAAATATCAAGGTGCCTTGACAGGTAAAACATTCAAAGGGTTGAGCGCCCTGCCCTTGTGAAAGATTTCGTAGTGCAGGTGCGGCCCGGTAGAGCGACCGGTGCTACCGACCTCGCCCAAGACTGAGGAGGTGCTGACTTGCATATTGGTAACAACGCTGCGCTTGTGCAAATGAGCATAACGGGTGAGAAAGTCTTCTGCATGCCGGATTTCGACGACATTGCCATAGCCTGGATCCCACTCGGAGCGCACAACCACGCCGGGACCTGTAGCCAAAACTTTGGAGCCGATTTCGGCTGCGAAATCAATCCCTTCGTGCATGGCCAAGGCCCCGGTGAAAGGGTCATTGCGCACCCCAAAACCGCTGGTGAATCGGTACTCACTGTTGATAGGCATAGCGATCGGCAAGGCTTGCAGCCATTCGAGGTGCGCATTCCACTTCTGGTCGTAGGCAGCCAAAGACTCGCGTACGCTGTAAGCTTGCTGCGCGGCCTGCTCAAATTCTATTTCCAGGGGCTGGCGAAAAAACCCCGTCTTAAAAATTGACAACAAGGTCGGTGAAACGAACGGACCACCTTTGGATTCATCTTTGATGCCCAGGCTACCTTTGAGGGCAGCGGGGGTTGCCAGTTCCATGAAGCGGTTCTTCATGGTCTCGAGTTTTTTAACATCTTGAACGTTTTGATCGAGCATGCCCTTGAGCTGGTCCAGACGCTCACGGTAGACCGCCTCCATGCGCTTTTGCTCCAGCTCAGTCGTCACCCCGCCAAGCTTTCGCGCCAAATCAGGGTTGTATTCCACCGCAATGCGAAGACCCACCCAATTGAGCAAAAATCCCAACAGCAGCAGACCCGCAGCCAAGCCTAAAGCAGCAAGCAAAATATTGCGCGCCGTGATGGAGATTTTTTTAACCTGGCTGGTGGGGCCAGACAGCCACATTAGTTGCATGCGAATCCTGTCGGAGGGAGGGTGATCTTAGGGGTTTCAGCCCAAGGCGTCTACCCCTACAGAGCGCATTCAGCCGGCTAAAAGCAGTTTTGGTTCCTCCGCATCACTTTCGTGGCATTCAACAGCATCTCTTTTATCATCCTAAAGTANCAAAAGTTTCTAAAGAATTTGCGCTTTCAACGTGAATCCGTTATGGTTCTGCTAATTCTTTTTACGCCAAACCGGCTTGGCCTCAGAGTTTGAATCTAAATGACCTTCATCCGTGCGCTCGTGCTTGCAATGAGTATCCTGGCTTTGCCAGGCTGCATGAGTTATTCGTCGAAGGCAGTTGCTGAGCTGGACCACGAAAGTGATGCGTTCACGTCTGCTGAATGCCAGAATTCACGCCAAAACGCCGGGATTCATGACAATTTGAAAAATATTAAATTAGCAGCCAGTTCTTCTTTGATATTGATGGCGGGTCCCGTCATGGCCATTCCTGTGCTGCTTGCTAACGTCGGCTTGAACACAGCAGACCACTTAAAAGCCAACGAAATCAAATCCAGCTGCGGCGGCCAAGCACTGAGCACTGAAAAAGTGACACGAAGCATCGCCGTAGACACAGGCCTGGGGCTTTTAACGGGCGCAGCGCTTAATGGCGCATCCGTCCCCATCGGTGCGACATTGGTCAGCAAACCCTGACTCAGGCTTCCTGCTCCGCTGACTCTGCCTTTTTTCAGGCAGATTAATCCCAAAGCGTTAGCTTTTCGCTCCTTTGCCTTTTCTCTGATTTGCGTTTTCACGCAAAATGGGCTTTAAAATTCGTTTAAAACATTTAAATCAAAACTTAATATTTGATTTTTGCGTTTAAAACGAATAAGGTCGCCCCAAGCCGCCCTCAGGCCGTATCGCGGGGCAGGCCAGCACACACAGCATGAAATTTTCTCCAACCCGGAGCCCCTCGGGGCTGATCGCTGCCCTCATCGTGTTCAGCGCTGTCAGCCAAAGCCAGGCGGCCGAAGACTTTGCCGCTTGCCCGGAATTTTTTGCCAAAGGCAAGCCACCCCTTGTTCCACAACTGCCTACGCACCGGGCGCTCTGCTATGAGGCCTTTGCCATCTTGCATTCAGGCGAGAGCAAAACGCCGGTGTTTGTGGCGCAACGCCTGAACCGGGCCGCCGTGGCTGATGCAGGCGAGAAAAGAGTCGACAAGTTTTTTGCAGATGCCCGGCTGCGCTCTGCCGAGCGCGCCACCCTGGAGGACTACAAAGGCAGCGGCTTTGACCGTGGCCACATGGCGCCAGCCGCCGACATGCCGACACCGCGTGCCATGGCCCAAAGTTTTTCTTTGGCCAACATGGTGCCGCAAGCACCCGAGCACAACCGGGGCGTGTGGGCCAAAACAGTTGAGTCTGCTACCCGCAAGTACGCTTCCCGCGCATCAGGCCATGTTTACATCATCACCGGCCCCGCTTATTTGCCCAGCATTGCATTGAGTCCAGCCATCGGGCCAGGGCAAGTGCGGGTGCCCAAGTACCTTTTTAAGCTGGTCTATGACGAAGATAAAAACCAGTCATGGGCCTTCTGGCAAGAAAACGCAAATACAAGCCAGGCCTCTGCGCCGATCAGTTACGGAGAACTGGTCAAAAGAACCGGTGTCGAATTTTTGCCGGGTGTCAAAGCCGAAAACGCTTCAAGGCCTTGAACTTGCGAGTTTTGAATTTTTACAAAGTCACGTACNAAAAATTTAATTCGTTGGACTACAGGCAGGATTGCAAGTTCAAATTTAATTGTGCGTTGCACTGGTGAATCTCAGCCAAGTTATCGCCTACTAACCATGCCTTTAACCTTCGGCATGATACTTAGGTAGGTCTTGAGGCGGGCGGTAGGCTCAGAAACTCCTGATATATACGATATAAAACCGCTCCACTCCCCGCCATTTGAAGTAATGGCTCTAATCCGCAAATCTAAGTTGTCACCATACTCTCGAAGAATTGGTGCAACACCTACGCGCAACTTAACCTCATANGTGCCCGATATCTCTGCTTCAAGTCCAGAACCATCTGGNAGTGTTAGGACTTTGAGAGAGCAGTCCTTTTTTTCACATTTTTTATCAAATACAAATACAATTTCATGTCCTTTATTAACCATAACCACTTCAACGCCCAGCGNTTCAGGGTTTGTCTTTGAAAAAATACCGAGTAAATTATTGCCTTGATTTTCGTAAGATTTTTCATTCTGAGAATAGAGAGACCCGGTAATAATTTTGTTGTCAAAATAAACTACTAGCTTAGGCATCGAATTGCTCCTTTTACGCTTCTATCGAAAATAAAAATGGCTTTTGGAATGAAGCCGGTATCGTAGACACCGAACAAAGCGAATAAAACTGCCACGAACTTAACGGACAGCTTCACCCAAGCGGCGTACCAATCTTTCGTCCTGTTNAAGACCTTGATCAGTTCAAAGTTATCTGGCGGCGNTAAAAAGCAAGAGGCTTAGCTTTTTAGCCATGCTCCCTGGCACCCGCAAATTCATCACTTCCTTCTTTGACAAAAGTGCCGGATTGTGATAATTTTAAAATTCTAATATTTTTTAATTTTCCACATGACTACTTTTGTACGCCACTCCACATTCCAGCGTTGGATTACCCTTTTCACTGCTATTTCCGTTCTGCTGTTTTCATTAACAGGCTGCGGCGTTTCATCTTCTAAAGAAAAGCAAATTGCACAACTTATTTCAGCCAATGCGGCTGGGTTTGAAGATCAAGCCAAAGCATCCATATCTAGCCATAAAAACTTTTCTGAAATTCGTGAAGGTGTTTGGAAATGGGAATATGAGAAAGGTGATGATGGCAAGTTCATCGCCAAATATGGTTACTATGGCAAGAACCCTTGGTGGAAAATCATTGCTGGTGGTGCTATTGCAATCATTATTGGAGCTGTGACTCTTGGTTACGTCATTTGGAGTCCGTGGGGTATGGACGCTACTCTGTTCCATTCATTGGAAGTCGACTTAGAAAAAAGTACGGTTCAGCCCAAAATCAGTAAATAAGCTCGTCACTCGGCTTCCTGGAATCTAATTCACAAAAACCACCATAAGTGGTAGCAATAGATGGAAGGCGGTGTTTGACGACTAGGCACTCAGTACGTGACCGGCTGCTTTGTAACCCGCCTTGAAGCCGAGCGCTGAGTCGGGAATCTTAGCTTGCACAATTCACTGAAACTTGCCAACCGACTGGGGCCCAATGAGGCNGCTCTCTTAGCCCCTGAGCCCTGATTTCAGTTTTTTGTAAACGGAGGAGGCTCCGTCAATGTCTTGGACTCCAGCGGAGCACTCCTACACCTGTTAGGTCTTCACAGCCAATGGCTGTAGAGATGAATCGAACATCCGATGAGCTAAGTACGCCCGGCAACCTTCCTATGAATTAAACACTTTTTAAACAAAGCGGTGTGTAAAAATAACTTTATTGACCGAATCGCGGCAACTGCGATGCCAATAGCCGGTGTAGCTCAGTCGGTAGAGCAGCTCATTCGTAATGAGAAGGTCGGGTGTTCGATTCATCTCTCCGGCACCAACTCCCACTGAAGAGGCCCCTGGTCCTAGTGACTCGCAGGAGCTTTTTCTTTTTACCTGAGCGCCAGCAGTGCGTAATAGCCGCGCCCCAAAAACTCGCGCACTGCAGTGTCTGCGTTTTTAAATGCGCCGGCGCTTGGAAGAAAGTCCATGAGCGTTGTCTCGCGGGCTTCAACGCCAAAATCGACCGGGTAGGCTGTCACCACAAAGTCGGCTTGCTCAAACAATTTTTTGGCTCGAGGCATGTGAAATGCAGATGTCACCAAAATAATCCGGCTCACTTGCGGGCCAAGTGCCTGTTGGACTGCTGTGGCTTCTTGCGCGGTGTTTTGCGCTAGCCCACTCACTTGCATGGCGCCAGCGGGCAGGCCAAGCTCAAGGGCTTTGCGTCTGAGCACTTGCCCCTCGGGCTCTTGATCACCCTGCCAGGGCATTAAGCCACCAGTGAACACCAATTGCGGAGCCTTGCCTGCGCGAAAGAGCTCGACGCCGCCCCAAAAGCGACTGGACGCTGATCCGAATTGCGGCACCACGCCTTGCTCGGCCTGAACATGAGTCAACATGCCACTGAGCACCACGATGGCTTGGCCGGGCGCCAGCGACTCGGGTGGCAGCGGCAGCTGATGCTGCTCCAAGATCCTGAAAATACGATCTGAAACCACAGGCATGCTGAGCCCGTACAAAAGTACGATGGCTATCAGGGCGGCAGCGCGGGAACGCTTGAAGGCCGCCCACAACATCAAGCAAAGAATCAGCCCGATAGGCGACAGCGCAATAGGCAACAACTTGTGCAGGTAAATCATCATTCAACCAAGGCTAGAACAACGGACCAGTTGGGGTCAGTGGCGTTCAGTATGGCCGACTCAGTCCAGCTTGATCCCGGCCTTGGTGATGATGCCGCCCCATTTGCGCGACTCGCTGTCGATGAAAGACTTGAACTGCTCGGGCGAGCCGCCACCCAGAATCAAGCCCTGCTTGGCCATGTTCTGCTTGAATGCCGGCTCGGCCATGGCGGCGTTGACGTCGGCGTTGAGGCGCTTGACGATGTCTGCGCTGGTACCTGCAGGCGCAAACAAACCATTCCATGCAAGGGCGTCAAATCCCGGGAAGCCGGCCTCTGCCACGGTGGGTAAATCGGGGCGCGCTGCCAATCGCTGCGGGCTGGTCACTGTCAGCAACTTGAGTCGCCCACCTTGCACCAAAGCCAGCAAGGCGGGCTCTACGGTCATCAAGGCCTGGGTTTCACCCTGGGCGACCGACATGGCCGCAGGCGGCGAGCCGTTAAAGGGCACATGCGTGGCCTCAAAGCCGGCCGTGCTTTTGAGCAACTCCATCGTCAAGTGCGATGAACTGCCTAAACCCACCGATGCATAGCTGACTTTGTTGCCTTGCGACTTGGCCCAGGCCACGAACTCGCGCAGGTTGTTGGCCGGGTGGTTGGCCGGCACGGCCATCACGTTGGGCTGCGAAGTGGTCAAAATAATCGGCAGCAGGTCTTTGCCCGGGTCATAAGGCATCTTCTTGAACATGAAGGGGCCAAAGGCAATCGGGCCATTGAAACCTATGCCCAGGGTGTAGCCGTCCGGCGCGGCCTTGGCGACGGCGTCCATGCCGATGGTGCCGCCGGCGCCCGGCTTGTTTTCCACCACCAGGGGCTGGCCCCAGCGGGCTTTGAGTGTCTCGCCCATGCTGCGCACAATCACATCCAGCGAACTGCCGGCCGGCGCCGGCACGACCACCCGCACAGGTTTGTCGGTTTGTCCGGCCAGCTTTGGGCGGCCACCGGCAGCGCGCCTAGAGCGCTCAGGCCCAGCGCAATGAAGGCCTTGAAGGTCTTGAAAATATGGCGTTTGGTTGCGTGGAAATTCATGGCGTGTCTCCTGCGCTGATGCAATCAATGGTGTTGGACGTTCTGGACTGCATCATAGGGTGGTCTGGCGCCACTGTAGTGGCCCGGCGTATTTGACAATTAAGCTAGGGAAACCACTCTTTGGCCGACCTGACTTCGGGTGATAACCTGAGCAATTACATCTTGTTACCGTACCCTCATTACAGGAGACAGAACCATGATATTCAGCCCAATTCTTCAAATTCGCAAGTTGCTTTGGCCTGTTGCACTGCTGGCCGCCGCCGGTAGCGCCTTTGCACAAGATACCTGCACCAACCGCGGGCAACTCGACAACGCCTATTGCGATGCCAACAAAGACCTGGTGGCC
>JGI25910J50241_10000756_pt1 | contig 11069 bp, 9 predicted proteins | sample LauGreSBDMM110SN_3_FD_50241 | JGI IMG/M metagenome (IMG submission 50241) | reverse complement strand
TTGGCGGCCGAAGACTACCAAAACGACAAAACCCTTGAAGATGGCGACCTGCTTTACTCGGGCGCATTGAGCCTGAGTGAGGATTTCTGGGTCAAGCACGCCAAAAATATTGAAAGCTGGCAAAGCGCCAGCCACACCTTCTACCGGGTCAGTGGCCCCATCGTGCCCAGTTTGCACATCAACCAGTTTGTTTATTTTGAGGCCCCGGGTGAGCCCAGCATGTACGCCCGGGTCACCGAGGTGCGGGGCAAAACCGCCACGTTCAAAACCTTAAAAGACTTCACCCACCCCAAAAATGCGGTCTGGGGCATCAACGCGCGCAACCGCGAGCAAAACTTCGCCATCAACCTGCTGATGGACCCCGAGATTGACTTTGTCACCCTCACCGGTACCGCTGGCACNGGNAAAACCTTGCTGGCGCTGGCCACTGGCCTGACCCAGGTGTTGGACGAGCGCCGTTACACCGAGATCATCATGACCCGCGCCACCGTCAGTGTGGGCGAAGACATTGGCTTTTTACCTGGCACCGAAGAGGAAAAAATGGGCCCTTGGATGGGCGCCTTGGACGACAACCTCGAAGCCCTGGCCAAAACCGAAACCTCGGCCGGCGAATGGGGCCGTGCCGCGACCAACGAATTGATCCGCAGCCGCATCAAGATCAAGAGCATGAACTTCATGCGCGGGCGCACCTTCATGAACAAAATCGTGATCATTGATGAGGCACAAAACCTCACCCCCAAGCAAATGAAAACCCTGATCACCCGTGCCGGTCCTGGCACCAAAATCATTTGCATGGGCAACTTGGCCCAAATCGACACGCCTTACCTGACCGAAGGCTCATCGGGCCTGACCTTTGCTGTGGACCGCTTCAAAGGTTGGCCCCATGGCGGGCACATCACTTTGGCCCGCGGCGAGCGTTCTCGTTTGGCCGACTTTGCCAGCGATGCGCTCTGACCCCCAGCGGACTCAATAGTCGCCGTTGGAGCTGGCTGCGTAAGACTCGAATTTGGTGATGTGCTTGAGGAAGGTCAGCTTGACCGTGCCCGTCGGGCCATTGCGCTGCTTGGCGATGATGACCTCGGCCACCCCCGGCTCCTTGGAGTCCTTGTTGTAATAGTCATCGCGGTAAATGAACATGATGACGTCGGCGTCTTGCTCGATCGCACCGGACTCGCGCAAGTCGCTCATCATGGGCCGCTTGTCGGTGCGGGTCTCGACGCTGCGGTTGAGCTGAGACAAGGCCAACACCGGGCATTGCAACTCTTTGGCCAGCATTTTTAAGCCGCGCGAAATCTCGCCCAGCTCAGTGGCGCGGTTGTCTGATTCGTTGCTCGAGCCCGACATCAACTGCAAATAATCGACCACGATCAGGCCCATCTTGCCGCACTGGCGCGCCAGCCGCCGGGCATTGGCGCGCAACTCGCTGGTGTTCAGGCCTGGTGTCTCATCGATGTGCAAAGACACATCGCGCAAACGCTCAATGGCTTCGGTCAAACGCGGCCACTCCTCATCGGTGAGTTTGCCGGTGCGCAAATGGGTTTGATCAATGCGGCCAATGGAGCCCACAATGCGGACCGCCAACTGGCTGGCCCCCATCTCCATCGAAAACACCGCCACGGGCAACTGCTCTTGCAAGGCCACATGTTCGGCTATGTTGATGGCCAAAGCGGTCTTACCCATGGATGGCCGGGCGGCCAAGACGACCAAGTCTCCCGGCTGCAAACCCGAGGTCATGCGGTCGAAGTCATAAAACCCGGTGGGCACGCCAGTGATGTCGTTGGGGTTGTCGGCCATCTCCTGGACCCGGTCCATCAAGCTCACCACCAAGGTGTTCATGGCCTGAAAGCCTTGGCGCATGCGCGAGCCCTCTTCGCCAATGCTGAACACCTTTTGTTCGGCCTCATCGAGGATTTGCGAAACTTGCTTGCCCTGTGGGTTGAAGGCCTGGGTGGCGATTTCATCGCTCACCGACACCAGCTTGCGCAAGATCGAGCGCTCGCGCACGATTTCCGCATAGCGGCGGATGTTGCTGGCGCTGGGCACGTACTGGGCCAAGGCATTCAGATAAGCCAAGCCACCGATCTCCTCGGCCTTGCCCACCCCTTGCAAATGCTCAAACACGGTGATCACATCGGCCGGGCGACTGGTGTTGATCAAGGCTGTCAGGGAAGCAAATATTTGGCGATGCTCGTAGCGGTAAAAGTCGCCGTCTTGGAGCATGTCGCCAATGCGGTCCCAGGCCGAGTTGTCCAACAATAGTCCGCCCAACACACTGGACTCGGCTTCAATGGAGTGCGGCGGAATGCGCAACTGCGCCACCTGCCGGTCTTTGCTGGACAGTTCTTCGATACTGGAAAAAACAGCTGACATTGGATTCCCCATAAAACACCATCGTAAAGCCACCGAGAGGCACTGTCACCGCACAAACCTGTGCAAAACAGGTGCACAGGCAGGGGACAAACCACACCCGAGTTCAAAAGTATGCATACACAAGAGCCAACAAGCCAGCAGGAGCGGTATTCGTCAAGGGTTCAAGCTTGGGCACGCCAGAGGGCGTTAAGAATGAAAAAAGCCGTTGCATGCAGCAACGGCCTCTTTCGGGTATCGCGCGGGATCAGGCGGTTTCGCCGTACACCGACACGTTGACTTCCACCACCACGTCAGTGTGCAGGGAGACGCTGACGGCCGAGTCGCCCACCAGCTTGATGGGGCCATGGGGCATGCGCACCTGGGCCTTGGTCAGGCTGTAGCCGGCTTTGACCAACTCTTCAGCGATGTCGAAATTGGTCACCGAACCAAACAAACGGCCATCCACACCGGCCTTTTGGGTCAACTTGACGGTGGTGCCCGCCAATTTTTCACCAGCCGCTTGGGCCTGGGCCAACTTATCAGCGGCGGCTTTTTCCAGATCAGCGCGGCGCACCTCAAACTCTTTGATGGCNTCTGCGGTGGCACGGCGAGCGCGGCCCGAAGGAATCAAAAAATTGCGGGCATAACCGTCTTTGACTTTGACGACTTCACCCAGATTNCCAAGGTTCACCACCTTGTCGAGCAATATGATTTGCATGATGTGTTCCCTTAGATTTTGTGTTGGTCGCTNTAGGGCAACATGGCCAAAAAGCGTGCACGCTTGATGGCGGTGTTGAGNTGGCGNTGGTAAATGGCCCGGGTGCCNGTCAGGCGCGCGGGNATGATTTTTCCNTTTTCGGCAATGAAGTCGCGAAGGGTATCGACATCTTTGTAGTCNATTTCNTCCACGCCCGCNACCGTGAAACGGCAAAAACGCTTGCGTTTGAACAGCAGGGATTGGGTGTTGCGCTTGGGACGCTTGTCTTTGTTGAATTTCTTGAACGTGGCCATGGCTTGGGCCTCCTATGTGTTGGGCTGAAAATCTTGCAAATGAAAAACAGGGTGCTTGGCGTTGCGGGTGGTGGCCAAAAAGCCTTTGAACAACCAGCAACTGTCGAGGGCTTGGTGGCCAATGCGTTCGGCCATCAGGCCCACCGCAATGGTTTTGACAGAGGTTTTGACTGTTCGCGGGGTTCCGGCTTCTTGCTGCTCGGACTCGTGTTCGAGTCGCAANTCCAAAACTGGCAATCCNGCTGGGGTGTACCGCAAAGGACTGACCTCTGCGATGCGTGCCGTCAAAACCAACTGGTTCACACCCAGCCGCTCAACCTCAGGCAGAAAAGTCCGCTTGCTGGGCCTTGCGGGCCTCTTCGCGTTCCACACTCTTCATCATNGANGAAGGNCCGGTGTCGGCCTTCTTCTTTTGAACCGTGAGGTGGCGCAGCACNGCNTCATTGAATTTGAATGCATGTTCAATTTCGGCCATCACCGCTTGGCTGGCTTCNATGTTGATGCACAGGTAATGCGCCTTGGCCAGTTTGTTGATCATGTAGGTCAGCTGACGCCGGCCCCAATCTTCAACCCGGTGGATCACGCCGCCGCCAGCGGTGATCATGCCTTTGTAGCGCTCCAGCATGGCTGGAACTTGTTCGCTCTGATCCGGATGGATGAGCAAGATGATTTCATAATGACGCATGCAGACTCCTTGTGGATGAAGCCGCCCCCAGCGTCTGTTGGGGTGCGGCAAGGGAAACCCAAGATTATAGGCGAACGCGCACCCGCTTTCTTCAACAGACTGTTTCAGCAACCATAACGCACCCAAGCCCCAGCGAATATGGGACCTCGCGTGGTTCGACTCAAGGCGCGTCAGGCAACGGCGATGACCGGCTTGGGGGCCATATTTTGCTCATCAAAATGCCCACACCCAAGCCCAGGGGAACACCAAAAACGCCGGCACTCACCGGCGCCACTCCCCACCAAAGCCCATCCACCGTCGCCGGTCCCGCAGCCGCCAGCGAATGGGCGCCGATGTACCACAGCGCCAACAAAGTGCCCGAAACCATGGCCCCTATGGCACCCGCACGGCTAAACCCCGTCCAATACAAGCTGAGCAACAAAACGGGGAAGAAACACGATGCGGCCAAGGAGAAAGCGCAGGAGACCCAAAACAAAATGTCCACCGGCCGATACGTCGCGATCCAAGCCGCCACCAAAGCCACCAGCATCAACAAAATTTTGGACAGCATCACCCGACGAATGGGTGTGGCCTTGGGGGCCAGGGTTTGAAAATAAATGTCATGGGCCAAGGCATTGGAGATGGTCAACAACAATCCGTCAGCGGTGGACAAGGCAGCGGCCAAGGCCCCAGCGGCGATCAGGCCTGTGAAAACAGCAGAAATGCCCAAAATTTCGGGGGCTGCCAGCACCAAATAGTCGGTGGCCAAACGCACATCGGCCCACTGAACCAGCCCATCGCCATTGTGGTCACTGAGGGTCAACAAGGCCGGCTTTCGCAACCGCAAATTCTGCGCCCATTCCGGCAGCGCATGCATGGCAGAACCGACCAAATCGGTCAAGACGACCTGTTTGATCATGACCGCCAAACTCGACGCGCAGAGGTAGACAATGACCACAAACAACAGCGTCCAAACCATCGATTGTTGGGCTTGCCTCGGTGTGGGAGTGGTCAGTGAGCGCATCAACACATGGGGCAAGGAGGCCGTTCCCATCATGAAGCACAACACCAAACACACGGTGTTGAGCAATCCCTGGTGGATGCCGCTGGCGCTCCCGCGCTCAAAGCCAATGGCGCGCTGAAGCTCTTGCTCAATCAGGCCGCGCTCGCGCTGCCAGCCCTGGACCAAACGGTGGCTGTCGCTGTCGTGCCAAACCGGGTTGGCTTCCAATCGTTGGATATCGCGCACGGGGCTGTTTTGCAGCTTCAGATCTGCAATCTTGGCGCCCAACAACTGCCTCTCTGCAAAACGGGCTTGCTCTGGATTGGCGATCTTGCGCTCCAACTCGGCCAGTCTCTCGCGCATGATGGCCTTGGATTGCGCCTCGGCCGGATCAACCTGGATGTCGCGCACCCGTTGGGCCATCGCTTGCAAGCCCATGCCCGCCCCCCAAGAGGGCAAAGCACTGCCATGGAGATGCCATGCCACGGCCACCGCCAAAGTCACCATGGTCGAGACAATGACCACGCATTGCAGCACCTGTGTCCAGGTCACCGCGCGCATGCCGCCCAAAAAAGAACACAGCAATACCCCACCCAAGGCCAAAAAAACACCCAGCTCAAAGTTCATCCCAGACAACATGGACGCGACCAGACCGATGGCATAAATTTGGGCCACCAAATAAACGCCCGAGCACAAGATGGCCCCCACAGCACCCAGCCAGCGCACGGCATTGCTGTCCAACCGCTGGCCCAACAACTCCGGGATGGTGATGGCGCCTGATTGATTGATCTTGCCGGCGAACAAAATACCCAGCAAACAAAACCCGCCCGTCCAACCCAGCACATAGGCCAAACCACCGGCGCGCTCACCATCGCCGACAAAGCCGTCAGAGATGAGCAAGCCGGTCAAACCCATGAAGGTGGCGGCGGACATCCAATCGGCGGCCGTGGCCATGCCATTGAATGGCGCCCCAATGCGTCGCCCCGCCACATAGTATTCGTCGGACAAGGTGGTTCTGCACACCAAGCCAATGGCGGCATAGCCCGCAATCGACAACACCAAAAAACACACATTGATGCTGGATTTGGAAACCCCCCAGGCCTCGGCCAGCCACAAGGTCAAAGCCATCAGCAAGGCACCCAAACTGGCACCTGCCACCATGCGCCAGCGCCAAGCCTCACCCATCATCGTTCAACGGGTTCGTCACTGCGGATGCCATGCACCCACCACAGCAACAGCACATAGGTCACCGGCATGGCCTGGGCCACCCACCAAAAATGCCACCCCGTCTCTTCAGGTGTCAGCCAAACCCACACCAAGGCGCCCAAGGTGGCAAGCAAGGTCAAGCACAAAGCCCACCAAGCACGGCGTCCAGGCTGCGAAGCTGGGTTATTGATTTCGGGGTTCACACCTGGGTTTTAGCAGTTTTCAGCCACCGCAGGGCTGGGGTTGCCCCTAGGGTTTAGGCCGGCGCCGCCAGGGATTTCCAGGTTTGGATCACGCTATCGGGGTTGAGCGAGATGGAACTGATGCCTTTTTGGGCCAACCACAGGGCAAAGTCGGCATGATCGCTGGGCCCCTGGCCGCAGATGCCCACATATTTACCGGCCGCATGACAGGCATCGATGGCGCGCTCGAGCATGGCCAAGACCGCTGGGTCACGTTCGTCAAAGTCAGCGGCCAGCAACTCCAAGCCCGAATCTCGGTCCAAGCCCAAGGTGAGTTGGGTCAAGTCGTTGGAACCAATCGAAAAGCCATCAAAAAATTGTAGAAACTCAGCCGCCAAAATGGCGTTGCTCGGCACCTCGCACATCATGATCAATTTCAAATCATCCAGCCCGCGCTGCAAGCCATGCTGGGCCAACAACTGGGTGACGCGCTCGGCCTGACCCAAGGTGCGCACAAACGGCACCATGACTTGCACATTGCGCAAGCCCATGTCCAAGCGCACCCGGCGCAGGGCTTCGCACTCCATGGCAAAGGCCGGGCCAAAGTCAGCGCTGAGGTAGCGCGCCGCACCGCGAAACCCCAGCATGGGGTTTTCTTCTTCGGGCTCATAACGGCTGCCGCCAATGAGTTTGCGGTACTCGTTGGACTTGAAGTCTGACAAACGCACGATCACCGGTTTGGGCCAAAAAGCCGCGGCAATGGTGGCCACCCCTTCGGCCACTTTGTCCACATAAAAGGCGCGGGGCGAGGCGTGTCCACGGGCCACCGACTCCACTGCTTTTTTCAGGTCGGAGTCCACATTGGGGTAATCCAAGATGGCCTTGGGGTGGATGCCAATGTTGTTGTTGATGATGAACTCCANGCGGGCCAGCCCCACCCCTTGGTTGGGCAGTTGGCAAAAATCAAACGCCAGCTGGGGGTTGCCCACATTCATCATGATTTTGGTGGCGATCTCAGGCATGGTGCCGCGCGCGACCTCGCTCACCTCGGTGGGCAACAAGCCGTCATAAATAAAGCCCGTGTCCCCCTGAGCGCAACTCACCGTGACCAACTGATCGGATTTGAGGTGATCGGTGGCGTCGCCACAACCGACCACCGCAGGAATGCCCAATTCGCGGGCGATGATCGCCGCATGACAGGTGCGTCCNCCACGGTTGGTCACGATGGCACTGGCGCGCTTCATCACCGGCTCCCAGTTGGGATCGGTCATGTCGGTGACCAACACATCTCCCGCTTGCACCATGTCCATTTGGTCGATGTGGTTGACCAAGCGCACCGGACCCGCACCAATTTTTTGGCCAATGGCACGGCCTTGGGCCAACACCGTGCCCGTGGCCTTGAGCTTGAAGCGGTGCTCCACCTGGTCTTTCTGTTGGCTTTTCACGGTCTCTGGGCGGGCTTGCAAGATGTAAATCTGTCCATCCACGCCGTCCTTTCCCCATTCGATGTCCATCGCTCGGCCATAGTGGGATTCGATGACCAAGGCATAAGCCGCCAACTGCTGCACTTCATCGTCGGTCAATGAGTAGCGGTTACGCAACTCGGTGGGCACCTCCTCGGTGTGCACCAATTTGCCGCCCTGGGCGCGCTGATCAGGGGTGGCGAACACCATTTGAATCAATTTGGAGCCCAGGCTGCGGCGAATCACCGCCTTGTGCCCGGCCTTGAGCATGGGCTTGTGCACATAAAACTCGTCTGGGTTGACCGCCCCTTGCACCACCGTCTCGCCCAGGCCGTAGCTCGACGTGATGAACACCACTTGGTCAAACCCGGTTTCGGTGTCGATGGTGAACATCACCCCAGCTGCCCCCAAGTCCGAGCGCACCATGCGCTGAACCCCAGCTGACAAGGCCACATCGGCATGCGCAAAGCCCTTGTGCACCCGGTAACTGATGGCGCGGTCGTTGTAAAGCGAGGCAAACACCTCGCGCATTTTGAGCAACACGTCCTCGATGCCCGTCACATTGAGAAAGGTTTCTTGTTGCCCGGCAAAAGAGGCGTCAGGTAGGTCCTCGGCCGTGGCCGATGAACGAACCGCCAATGAAGCCTGCGGTTGGCCCGCACACAACACCGCATGGGCGGCACGGATGCCCGCCTCCAAATCGGCAGGAAACGGCTGATCCATCAACCATTGGCGAATTTCAGCACCGGCCAGGGACAAGGCGCGCACATCTTCGGTGTCCAAGCTGGCCAAGCGTTGGACGATGCGGGCATCCAAGCCTTCGTGGCGCAAAAACTGCCGAAATGCATGGGCTGTGGTGGCAAAGCCGGTGGGCACGCGAACCCCAGCGGGGAGCTGGGAAATCATCTCGCCGAGGCTGGCGTTTTTACCGCCAACGGCCTCGACATCGGTCATTCTCAGGTTTTCAAACGGTACGACCAAGGCGGTCGGGCTGAAAAGGGCAGACATGGGTGAGCTCCGGAAGTTAAAACCGGTGGTGCGCCAAGCTGGGGCTGATGGTCAGGCCCGGCTGGCCCATGTGCAAGCGGTTCCACACAGCAGAGTTGTGTTTTTTTAAGGGTGCGGAGACGGCTGGCCATGGATAAATTTGGATAATGGCCAGATTGTAGGCCCGCGTCTGGGCACTATCCATTTGAAAGCACCCATGCCCAACCCCACGGTCTTTTTTGTCTCTGACGGCACTGGCATCACCGCCGAAACCTTTGGCAACGCCATCTTGGCCCAGTTTGAAATCAAGCCTCGCCATGTGCGCTTGCCGTTTGTGGACACCGTGGACAAGGCGCACCAAGCGGTGCGCCAAATCAACCACACCGCCGAGTTGGAAGGACGCCGCCCCATTGTGTTCACCACCTTGGTCGATGAAAATGTTTTGGGCGTGATTCGCAACGGTGTGAAAGCCTTGTTGCTCGATATGTTTGGCACCTTTGTCAACCCACTCGAGGCCGAGTTGGGCATCACCTCCAATCACCGGGTTGGACGCTTCTCGGATGTGAGCAAAAGCCAGGCTTACCATGACCGCATCGAAGCCATCAACTTCAGCCTGTCACACGACGACGGCCAACTCAGCCGCGATTTGGACAAAGCCGATGTGATTTTGGTGGGCGTGAGCCGCAGCGGTAAAACACCCACCAGCTTGTATTTGGCCATGCAATACGGCATCAAGGCGGCCAACTACCCACTGATCCCCGAGGATTTCGAGCGCCAGCAATTTCCCTCTGCGGCGCAAGCCTTTCGCAAAAAAGTGTTTGGCCTGAGCATTCTTCCCGAGCGATTGAGCGAGGTGCGCAACGAGCGTCGGCCCGGTTCGCGTTATGCCAGCTTGGACAACTGCCGCTATGAGGTCAGCGAAGCCGAGGCCATGATGCGGCGCGAAGGCATCCGCTGGCTGTCCACCACCACCAAAAGCATTGAAGAAATTGCCACCACCATCTTGCAAGAAGTCCGGCCAGAGCGCCTGACTTACTAGCGCCTTGTCCGCACGATTTTTGGCCCTGCACACCAGCTCTCATGGCCCCCCACACAGGGGCTCGCCCTCAACCCAGAGCGGCGATGGCGGCCCGGGCAATCTGGGCGTCATCTTGCGATTTCACGCCGCTCACACCCACCGCACCAATGACTTGGCCGTCCTTGATGATCGGCACACCCCCCTCGAGCAAGCCTTGCTGGTTGGGCGCGCTCAAAAAAGCATAGCGCCCGCCATTGATCATCTCTTCGTAGATGCGACTTTCACGCCGTCCCAACGCCGCTGTGTTGGCCTTGGCTGGCGCCATATATGAGGTGCTCGGTGCGGCCCCATCCAAGCGTTGAAACCACAGCAAATGGCCGCCATCGTCGACGATGGCAAAGGACACGGCCCATTGGTTTTTCAAAGCTTCGGCTTGGGCGGCCGCAGCCATGCGTTGCAGATCGGACAGTTCAAGGGTGGGTTTATTTTTCATGGGATTGATCTTATCAAACCGCTACCAGAGGGGTAAACACCCAGCTGGCACCAGCGCACCTGCTTTGGGCGGCATAAACCCACACGGCTTAGGCCTATTTGAAACAAGCCCTTGAATCCTCCTAGAATAGTGCATCTGCATTTGCAGAGTAACTTTGGAGACTGTGTCATGAGCGATTCATACCAAAACATGGATTATCAATACGTCACTACCACACCGGCTGAGCGCAATCGTGTGTTGCGCAACACCTACTGGTTGTTGGCCCTGAGCATGGTGCCCACCGTTCTGGGCGCTTGGTTGGGTGTGGTCACGGGCTTGAACCGGGCCATGTCCGGCGGCGTGGGCTTGGTGGTTTTCTTGGTGGGTGCCTTTGGTTTTATTTACGCCATCGAAAAAACCAAAAACACGTCCAAAGGCGTGCCGGTCTTGTTGGCCTTTACCTTCTTCATGGGCATCATGCTCTCGCGCATGATCGCCATGGTGCTGGGCTTTAAAAATGGTGCCGAGCTCATCATGACCGCTTTTGGTGGCACCGCCGGCGTGTTCTTCCTCATGGCCAGCCTGTCTACCGTGATCAAGCGCGACTTGAGCGGCATGGGTAAGTGGCTTTTCGTTGGCGCTATCGTGCTGATGGTGGGCAGCATCATCAACGTGTTTGTGGGTTCTTCAGCCGGCATGATGGCCATCTCCATG
>JGI25910J50241_10000755_pt1 | contig 11082 bp, 30 predicted proteins | sample LauGreSBDMM110SN_3_FD_50241 | JGI IMG/M metagenome (IMG submission 50241) | reverse complement strand
AACTATAAAACATTTAGAAACAATAAAACACGATAAGAAATTATCGCACTATACTAAGGTTGAACAGATATGNGAAAGAGTAAACAAGCAAAATGTAAGCAATTTTCTTGATGCTTTTTATAATGAGTTTATAAGACTAAACATAAGATATATAAATGCTACNTTCTCAGGAGGTCATGATGAAGGTGGCTATGACACATTCACTTACTTAAATAGTAAGGAAGAAGAAGTANCTCTTAAAAGATTGTGAAAATTATACTTATGTAGAAACTACATTAGTAAAATCAGAAACATTAAATAGTAAAAAAGATGTTGTTAAACAAGATATCTTTTATTACGAAGATCATAAATATGCAAATCTTCAAGCATTTGATCTAAGCACTATATTTTATAAATTAGGTGCATTAGATAGATTTGGATCATTCGCTGGTGAATTTAGTGTAGACGGAGAAGTTACAATAGATGTATTAACAGGCAAATTTAAAATGACTGGTAATGAAACTATTGAAGAATACCAAGAAATAAAATCAGAAGGCGAAGTACATTTAACAAAAGAGAAAGCAGCATAATGTCAACACCAGTATATCATGCTCAATCAAGCGTAAGTAAATGGGGTGGAAGCGTAGATGANTATCTACCAATTCATAATTGGTTNGATTATACAAAAGCTTTCCATCCTGACTTCAGNCATAGAGCATTGAGACACCATTCGTTAGGAATACAGGAATGTATGAACGAATTTGGTGACTACATAGTATTGCAAAGTGGAAAGAAAGTTCCAGTTAAACTTATTGCTGAGCAGCACGTCAAAGAAGATTGTGGATTTATACCATCAGTATCTGATTGGTTAATAAATATGACATCACTTGAGTGGATGGCAAAAGCAAACAACCTAAGTAAAATATATGAAAACAAAAAAAATGATGAAAGATCAATTGCAAAAGTGGTTAGATAAACACGTTGAAGTGTTAACATTTACCGACAAAAAAACTAATCAGAAATGGCAAAAAGTTTTGCATGAAAAGATTAGAGAGAAACTAACTAGTTCTGTAGAGCCACAGGCAGCTACCGAACTTGTAGAAAGGACTGATGGTAAATCCAATAAAACAACTTAAAATTTTAGATAAAGCTACTAAAGAAGCTTTTGATGAAATTAAAAAAACAAGACATACAACGCATCGTAATTACTTTAAGGAATTTTACGACTGGGTTGATATAGTCAAATATAAATTACGAAAGTATTTAGATTAATGCAAACAATGGTTTTGCTTATAATGTTAATGAACGGAACTACATTAGAATTTAGTAAAGTAAATTCCACATCCTTTAAGGATTGTGATAATGAATTCCAAAAATTAGTATATAGTAAATCTATAACAAATTATAAACATAAAAAACAACAAGCAACCTTTTATAAAGGTAATGAAGTTTTTATGTATACATGTATATGGATCAAAAACTAAAGATTAAAGTTACACATATAAATAATGCTTATAAAATTATAAGAAATTATTTGTTAACTTTAGAAATGATGGGGCATATGGCTCCATCTAAACAAGATATAAAGACATACAGATACTTAAGAGCTGTATTAAAAAAATATAAAAAAACATGGTCAACAGCTAAGGCATATAATGATGTAAGCTTTGACGATAAGGATGAACTAATAATATGAAAATAAAACAACTAAATAAAGAAATAATAAACATGACATGGATATCATGGAAGTACGATATATTCTGGGCTAACCGAAGTAATTACAAAACAGATATGGGTGGTAATTATTATGGTAAAGAATTTATCAAAGATCAAGCTATGCTTAAACTAATAACTAAAATGATAAGGAAACATGCCTAAATTTGAAATAACAACTCAAGAGTCTGGCAGATATAGTAAAACAATAGATGCCGACAATTTAAAAGATGCACATCTTAAGGCCCTAAAAGAACTACGTACCTATGGTACTGGTGATTGGATGCCTGTAGAAAATAATAACTTCATCATATTAAACATAGATGAATTAATAACTATTAAAAAAGAATAACAAACAAAAGGAGAACAAATAATGTACAAAGTAGTAGTATTGGTTGCAGAACCAAGAGAACAAAAAGTGATCATGTTCGAAAAAGAACCAACATTTGAAGATCTATATCCTTTGTTAGAATGTACAACGATAGAGATTCAACAATGCTGGGTTGATAATAAAGCTATGGATATGTATTGTGACGAAGAATCTAAAATGAAAGAAACTATTAAATATAATGAAATAGCTACAGACTTATGGTACGATTGGCAAGAAGCTACTGGACATCAATGTATTCCAGGAGATTATATTGCAGGAAATGTAGCCTTAATATATAACGAAGGTAAATCATGTGCGGTAGATTCAAAAAAATTCGGATCAAGAATATGAGTGACTCATTACAAAAGATGCTTTATAGAGAGCAGCAAAAAATAACTGCATTATCGTTATTGATTAGTAATATAAAAAATTGTATTGATAAGCAGTATATAGATAACGATGATAAAGCTGTATTAGTAGATTTTATTACTAAGACAGAAGAACAAAATAATACTAACCAACAAAAAATAAACCAACTATGAATGTAGATCCAAAAACAAAAATACTTCAAGCAAATGTTAATAAACTATTAAACGAAAGAGAGTCTTTAAAAAAGAAAATAGAGAAGTTAAAAGAACGTATTGCTAAGTTAGAAGGTGAACAACATTTACCTGATGAAGATATTAAGATCGGTGGCACAGATTAATGTTTGACGATTCAAGACATACTCGTTTACAAAAACGATTCAAAGGCTTATCAAGAGTAGCATCTGCTATAAGTGATTTATACATTTATGGAATATACGAACAGAATTTTCCAGTCTTGGTAAGCAAACTTGATGAAGCAAAAGTATTAGTAAAGAAAGAAATTACTGAAACTAAAAAAGAAATGGCTTGGTTAGAAGGTATCGAATATATTGCAGACGAAGATATAAATGATAACTTAAGAAAGCTACCTGAGTTTTAACCATCGTTTTGGAATACAAAGTATTTCACCAAAGTCTATACTGTTATCTTCAGGATCAATAGAATAAGTACTAAAGGTTTTAATATAATCTTGAGTCTCCTCAAAGATCCAACCTCTTGTGTAACAAAGTGATGGCTTTAAATCTTTAAATTCTTTTATACTAATCCAACCTGTCTTAGAGTTGGCATCATACCAAACTAATGTATTAACAATTTCTTTATATGGAAATTTAATGGAAAGTTTTTTTGCCATCTGTTCCGAATGGAAATGATGATCCAGCAAAAACTATATCATCAGATGAAATAGATTGTTCATCTATTAACAACTGTAAGTACGTAGTATAAATCATAGCTAATGCCATAGCATCAACTATCTTATCAGGCATTTTAGGGTTATCTTTCTGAACAAAAGAAGCAATCTTGTCTGGGTTAACTTCTTGTATGAAGTTATCAGCTAAAGATTTCTTTTTGAATTTAAGTATTTTAACCATGATTTAAAAACAAGAATTCGAATGATAAATACCTTTATACTTTGAGACTACATATAAAGTCAACGTGATCTTTAAGTAATGGTAAAACTTTACTGTAAATAGTTTTATTAATTAAAATATCGTTATTTATCTCACCTTTATTATATATATCATATAAACTATTAGCATAATCTACAGGAGTTATCCCAAGAATATGCCAGAATTTACGTTCAGAAACCATATGTAATTGGTGATGATGAGTACAACATAAAGGTATAACAAAATTATCAGATACCTTCTGACCAAAACCTCTATGCTCAGCTATAGTAATATGATGAGCTTGACATTCGTTATGTAAACAAAGCAAACAAGGTAGTGAAGCTACCCATCTTAAATACTTTTCAGATCTAAACTTTTTGATTTTTTGCACCAATACCTTTTATAGTATTACGTACTTTAATATAACCAAAATAAATAGCAAGTCTGGAAAGACTCTCTTGTATTCTATATGAAAGTTTCTTCTTACTAATATGTAGTAACTTAGAAAGTTCTTTAATAGAATAATTTTCCCAACAATAAAACTTAAGAAGTTGTATAGCTTCTGGTCCTACTTCTTGGGAGATCTTAACAAGCTCAGACAAAGCTCCAACACGTGATAGCATGGCATCATAGTAACCATCTATTCTGGGTTGCATGTTAGAAGTACCAGAACCAAGTTGTGAAATCTCACATAATCTTCTGTATCGTGATCCAGAAATATATTGAGCTTCAGAAATATGTTTACGATGAAACATATATTCTAACCTTGATTCTCTAATATTAAATAGAACGCAGGTCTTGTTTACTATTCGAGTTATTACTTCTGGTCGTGATAGCATGTTCACTCTTATAAAATAATTCGATTAATTTATCAATTATTAATTGAAACTCAGGATTGTTATTATACTGTTTGTATAATCTTTGCACTCTATTTGTAGAAGTGCAATTATGCAATCTGTGAATGATACTTTTAAATCCGTACTTTTTAGTAGGATTTAAAATGTAAGATAACAACATAGATATATTGTAGTAGTTATAATGTTTACTACTATTAAATTCTTGTTGTCCCTTGATTACTTTGATAGGAATATCAAAGTGATTTGAAATAAAACATTGTATATTATTAACCATAGGAGACTAAATGTTATTAGATAAAGATTACAGGCATAGTGCAAGTAAAGGTAATTCATTTATTGATTCACCACCACATTGGATAGTGCATGAGTTATACGCATTTGAAGGTAAACCAAATGCTAGAATGATCATGGGTACTGCAGCAGAAGCAGGAGCTATGAACGCAATTAAGAATGAACAATATGAAGAAGATGACATTCATAAATTCACTCAGAAAACATTTCTAGAATTAGGTGGTACTGAAGAAGATGACGAATACGAAATGACAGCTAAAATAGCTGTACGTTTCAAAGATACTTTAATAGGATTTGGAGACATAGTATCATACCAAAAAGAACTCCAAGTATCTGGAGAACCATATGGTTTAAAACATGATATCAAATGTGTAACAGATTTTGAATTCAAAGATTTTATAGTAGATACTAAAGCTACTGCATATCTTAAAAGATTAAAGTCTGGCCAGTTAGATAAAAACTGGTACCCAAAACAATCTGATCTAAGACAACAATTCTTATATAAAGATATATTTAAGAAACCAACGATGTTACTATACTGTTCTCATTCTGATACTGAGACTGTCGAACTAGAACATCTAGAAGAAGATCAGTTAGCTATGATGATTCAAACTTTTAAGACTATAGAGTTTATAACTTCAATAGCTAAAACCAAAGAAGATATTGTTAGAATGTACCCACTAACCCTAGATAATTTTAGATGGGGTAAAGGAGATACCGAACTTAAACAATTTGCAAAAGATATCTGGCAAAAAGCTTGGAAGTAGGTATAGTTCAACAATGCAAAAAATAGGTAACATAATGCAAAACATAAACAAACGAGGAAAACAAAACATGCAGAACACGGAAACATATGAAGCAGTAGTACAGGGTATCAAAGATATCCATGACAAAGAAAACCCAGTTAAGTACTGGTTGTCTGTATCACTAGATGATAAATCAGAACGTAAATTATATGTAGATCAAAGTGTCGTCATATAAGTAAGTTCGATAGAGTTAAAGTTACTGGTTATGTAATTAAAAAACCAGGAAGCAATAACCAATCTTGTGTTAAGATTGAACCAATATCATCAAGTCAACCTAGTGAACAAGGAGAAACTATGCAAACAAATGGTCATACTGCACCAGCAGCAGCTACAAAAACATATCCTATGAATACTGCCAATACTAATTGGGCAGAAAAATATAGATTAACAATGTCAAATTTACTATCTAGTATTCTTCCTAGCAGAAGTGTTCAGGAATATACTGATGTATATGCAGCTTGTGATAAAGTAGTAAGAGATATTCTTGCTACACAAGAGGATGGTTCTGAAAAAGCACCATTTTAATTAACAACATATGCACCCTTGTATTTTTTTAGTAGTCTCCCTGTTAGTTAGTACAGGGGTGTATAAACAAATAAAATTATGATTAATGAAAAAAGATTAGAAGAAGCTTTAAAGTTTTTAGCTGATACAGATGAAGAAGATGCAAAGCTTTCCGCAGGTTTAGAATATTTAAAAGATAAACAAAAGAGAGACAAAGGAATACATATTATATCTAATGAATTAGATAAGTCGTATTCTATTAAAGAACAATCTTATTATGCTTCAGATGTATATGGAGAATACATATTACAGAAACAAGCATTAGCTGAGAAGGTTGGTATTACTCAAAACAAAAGAGCTAAAGAGTGTTTAGTTATAGATGTTTGGAGAACACTAGAAGCATCAAGACGTAAAAATAATATATGAGATATAAGTTTATTGTAACTGGTTCTGTGTATGTAAAGGGATCAGTTATAATAGAAGCTGATAATGATTTAGTAGCTTACGAAAAGTTTAATGAATTATCTCCAGAAGAATTAGACTTAAAAATAAATTCTTTATTTAAAGATCGCATAACTTACGAGGTTGTTAAAGATGTTGGAGAATTATAATGTACATTCTTCATTACCTGAACAAAGATTATTTAGAGCTATAATAACACANGCATTAGAAGATGCCCATTACACAGGTACTACTATGATTCATATGCGTGATAAAGAATCTGCTATCAATTGGTTTTTAGATCTTGGTAAAGACTATAGAACTATATGTGATTATGCAGGATTTAATCCTATATATATTCGTGATTCTTTTGTTAAAGCAAGAGAAAGAGGTTTAATGCAATATACTGAAAGACAAACTGAGTTGCTTTATCTAACAAAGATAAGTAAACGTAAATTTAAAATTGACTTAGAAGATATATGATTTGTAAAGAATGTATTAAGAAATCTATAGAGATTAAAAAACTACAAGTAAAATTGTTCTATCAAAACTTCTTACACAGATTAAGAAATCTGGGAATATAAAGTTCCNTTATCTGTNTTAACTGCTTTAAGATATTGNTTNCGNCTAAGATCAAAAGAATAACTACAATGNACCCANCCACTATTAGGTTCTTCTTTAATCCAATANTCTAATATACATTGATCGTAATCTAGATTAGCAACTATCCAATCAGCTAACTCTTTATTAGACACACCTTTAATTTCAAAGTCTGCTGCTTGTCCTTTAGTATGTTGAGATGTAACTGTAGAGTTAACAAGTAAACATAGTTCAGGAGATCTATAGCCAGAATTAATAATAACTGGTTTATTAAAATGTTCTTTAATAGGTTGTAGTATAAACTGACAAAGCAAAATTAAATTAGTAATTTGATCTTGGTTTGGTATGTTAGATATACCATGCTTAACTGCAGTATCAGAAACTGTTAGTTCTTGTAGTGTAAAGTCTTTACTTAATCTCATTACTTTTCTGTATCTTTATATTCGTAATCATATTGTCCAACTTCTGTTTCTGTTGTAGTCCATTTAGGTTGATCTTCTACACTCCAAACTTTAGTATTAACTAATCTATTAATTAAAGGTGGTTTANTCCAATCAACACCCATATTGCTGTCAAAAACTCTAAGGCGATTATTAGGTTGTATGCTAAAATTTCCATTATCCATTTCTATAACATGTCCACATTTATGTTGATCTGGTTTAGAAGCATAACCAAAATCTAATTCATTAAAATCACCTTCAGACCAATCTAATGTAAACATATATTTACCTAACTGTGGAGTTTTATTTCGTTGCAAGAACTTTACTTTAGATCCTGCTAATTGATGAAAGGTTGTTACTGAAATATTATAACTAAAAGAATCCCATAAACATAAATCTGATAATGGTTGTTCAGGTACACCTTCGTCTTGGCAAAATGCTGAGATTGGTGATCGCCACCAAATACCACCATCTTCCATAACAAAATTAAATAGAGGAACTTGTTTAGGAATACTTGTTACTCCAAATACTACACACCAAAAATATTTATCNTGTGANTCTTGTTGATCTCTTAAATAGTTACCACGAACATAACATTCTATTAATGGTATGTTGGCATTAAGATACATTACTCTTTAGGTCTATTGACTAATGTTCGTGCAATAGATTCAGAACTTCTGCCCACCACATATCCTCCAAGACCTATTTGCAAAAGAGTCCATACATCTCCGGGCAATTCAAATCCTACTATATGTCCACTAATCATTTTAATAACTGGAGCAAAGATATAATTAAATACTAAAACAAATATAAGAACNTACATAAGTAATGGTCTCCATGATGCAGCAAACCATCCAGCTTTAGCTTCTGCTTCTACAATAGATGCAGCTGCTTTTAATTCTTCAGTAGAAGATTTAAGTAACTGTTCATTTAATTGGGCNTTTAATCGTTCTTGCAAATCTTTATCTGGTACAGCTTTTTCAATTGTACTAAAAAGTATTTTAGCAAGAGGTGCAATAGCACTTAACATTGGTATCATATTAACATTTCCATCTACGTCTAGCTTGACGTAATCTTGANTTAGGATCTTTAGCNGCATTNGGNNACATTTTNANTTGNCCTNNNGATCTAGCACAANAAGATTTTCTTCTATTAGCTGNTTTACTTCCTGNNTTAACNTTACCAGTAACAGCAGTATTAAGTTTAGATCCTGGATTTAATCTTCTATAAGCTTGTACTCCAGCTCTAGTCATACCAGCTCCAGACTTAGTTGGTCTAAAGTATTTCTTATTTNTAGGTGGCATTGTTGTTTCACGTCTCATCTATATCTCGCAGTTTTTTTAGCAATACTCTTGGGTTGTTTAGAAAATTGTTTACCTTTACTTTTAGCTAATCTTTTAGCTTTAGTAGTTGCTGCATACTCAGCAGGACTTAAAGCTTTAATAGCATTAGTAGGTAAATATCGTTCACCAGTTTGTGATGATGGCTTACCAGATTTAGTTCTCCATTTTTGAGAACCCCAATCCATTAAACTTTTTTGTCTTTTAGAAATCATTTATATCCACCACCTCTAGCTTTATAAGTCTTTGCTAAGAGTTGAGCTTTACGAGCTGACCATTGACCAGCAGCAGTACCCATAACAGCTCTAGCTTTAATAGATTGAAACAATCCTTTTCTTAAAGTTGGCTTAGTATAGTTGCCAGACTTATTTACTGTACTTTTTTTTTTCATAATCTCGTTTAATAATTATTTCTAAGTAGTGAATAGCTTTTTTAATATCAACAAGTTTACCTTTATACTTGTGACGACAAACGTACTTAATTACATTACCTTCTGCATATAGAAGATTGTTCTTATTTATAAATTCAATTGGTTCAATCGCAAAATTTTTATAGTGTGAACCGCCTACCTGTTTAGACAATTAACTTACCTACCCATCTACCAGACTTATTTAAAATCATAGGCAATAGTTTTGGCAAACCATTTAATATTATTGCACATCCAATAATAGGTCTTGCACGTTGCGTTTTGTTATAACGAAATGCTAGAGAGTCTTTGTCTAATAGACAACCCACTTGTAATCCATAGTATAATCCTAAAGAATTACCATAATATTTTATAGAATATGAGGAATGATAATGTCCTTGTACGCAAGACATACCCATAGACTGTGCTAACTTATGCACATCTGCCATCTTACCATGACAAAAATATACAGGACCATTGTTAGTCTCTATAATTAAATCATCATGCCATACCCACTTATTACTAACTTGTAAGAATTCATTATAGTGTCTAAGATAAGCTTTAGGTATTCCATATTTAAGACTACGTCTAAATACTAAACTACCATGATTAGAATCTAATAGATCAACTACTGGAAATAATTTTTCAATAGCTTTAATATAAGGTAACGAAATCTTTAATTCGTCTCCAGCACTAGGAAGATCAGGATCACTATCATGAAATGATAATGCGTGTTTGTCTAATTCATCACCAATATGTACTACTCGATCTGGTTTATAAAACTTTTTTATAGCAGCAAGGAATGGTATTAAATCTTTATGATGATAGGGAATATGAGTATCACTAATTACTAAAATTGATTTGTTCATAGTAAGTACTTATACTAATATTTGTTAAACAAGTATAGGTAGATTAGATAACTCTAAATAAATTAACTAATAAAATTCCTATAAATGCACCAGCTGCAGTAAGTAATATCCAATAGGTTTTATCAACCTTATCTTCAATTCTGTCGGTTTTAAAATTAAGACTATTTATATCACTTTCTATGTGAGCTAAATGGTTTGATTTAATAATCTCTATATCTAGAGATAAAGTATCTATCCGTGTATTAATTTTTAAAAGTCTTGTTTCTAAATTGTCATCCATTAAAATAATGTTTCGTAAGGATTTCTTACTAAACCTTGTAGTTTATATTGTGATTGTCTAGGCTCTTTATATTTAGGATGCCCAGTTTGTCCTAAGAACCAATTAAGTGCTACGTCAGCAGCAAGGTCAACAGATATACCATCTTTGACTAAACCTTTTTCAATTGTTTCAGTTGCTTGTTGTACCCATATAGGTAAAAACTTTTTGCCTACTTGGCCGCCATACTTAATGGCTTTGGTAATATTATTGTCATCATANTCAGTAATNCGTGGAGACCACTTACCAGTTAAGTATTGTTTATTAGTTAAAACTTCTACTACTGNTTTAGGTAGTGAGCCAAGTTTTTTAACACCAGTACCATAAGGATTAGTTACCCAATCAAATGGTTCCATAAATTGTTTAGAGAATGTAAGTACATCGCCATTACCTAAGTCAATTCTTGTTGGATCTTTATTCTCTAATATACCATGACCTGAGAATATATAATTTAATGCACTACCAATAGTTGCATATATTAATGCAGTTCTTGCAAAGTATGCTTGATATAATCTTCTAGCATCAGGATTGCTTTCAAACAAAGGCAAAGCTTTAAATGCTATTCTAAGATTAGATATAGTCCAGTCAGGTGCAAATAATAGTAATTGTAAATAACCTCGAGATCCAGGTTGAAATGTTGTTTGTGCTAATTTTTTAAAAAATGGATTTTGTATTT
>JGI25910J50241_10000748_pt1 | contig 11130 bp, 7 predicted proteins | sample LauGreSBDMM110SN_3_FD_50241 | JGI IMG/M metagenome (IMG submission 50241) | reverse complement strand
CAAACTTGGACGGTACCAGCTTGTGTGTATTCTATTCAAGTAGATGTTCGCGGAGCAAAAGGTGGTGGCGTATTGGGCACCCCATTTGTTGGTTCAGGTCAAGGTGGAAACGGTGCAAGGGTTCAACATCCTAGTGTAGCGGTTACCCCTGGTCAAGTTCTTGAAATCCGTGTTGGCGGCTGCCCTACCGGCCCTACTGGCGGTTGGAACGGCGGCGGCAATGGCCAACCAAGTCTTTCAAATCCTCAAAATGAATCTAAAGGTGGTGGTGGTGCTTCGGATATTCGCATTACACCATATGCCATGAACAACCGCATTGTTGTTGCAGGTGGCGGTGGCGGCCGTTCAGGTGGTTCAGGGCAGCCTAATTACCAAGCAACAGGTGGCTTTGGCGGTTGCGCTATTGGCCAACAAGCACCTGGTTCACCTTTTACAGGTGTTGGTGGTGGGGGCGGAACGCAAACTGCCGGCGGAAACGGTGGCCCCCCATGGGGTGGTGGCCAACCCGGAACTGNAGGTTCAATTGGCAACGGCGGTAATGGCGGTTTTTATACCACTGCTTCTGGCGGCGGCGGCGGCGGCGGCTATTTTGGCGGCGGCGGCGGCGGTGGCGACAACTGCTGTACTGGAGCCAACGGTGGCGGACCAGGTGGTGGTGGATCAAGTTTTTACCCAGCAGGTGGCACATGTACACAAGGTTTTCAGACTGGTAATGGTCAGGTTGTAATTACCTACACCGCAGGTTCTACCTCCGTAACAGTAGCCAACAACGGGCCTTATTGTGTGGGTAGCCAAATCAACCTCACCGCAACCACAGGTGCACCTGCTTATGCTTGGGCAGGTCCAAACGGTTTTACCTCAGCGCTTCAAAACCCAACTATCCCAAGTGCAACTGCAGCAATGGCTGGTGTTTATACGCTCACTTACGATGCCGGCGGCTGTATTTCAACAGCAACAACAACTGTGGTGGTCAACATACCTGTGTTGCCTACNTTTAATCAAATTGCACCAATTTGTGAAGATGCAACGGCGCCAAGTTTGCCAAATTTATCGACGAACGCTCCGGTCATCCAAGGTACCTGGAACCCTGCCGTTATCAACACTGCAAACTCAGGCACATTTACCTACACGTTTACGCCAAATACGGGTATATGCGCCACCCAAGCAACCATGAATATTCAGATTTTACCCAACGAACAGGCAACCTTTAACCAAATTCCAGATCTTTGCATCAACGATGCTGCACCTGCGCTACCAGCAGCTTCTACCAACAACATCCCTTATACAGGTGTTTGGAGTCCTTTGGTTATTTCAACCGCCGTGGCAGGAACAGCAACATACACCTTTACACCTACTGCTGGTCAGTGTGCTTTTCCAGCCACAATGGATATCATTACCCATGCACTTACAACACCTCAGTTTAACCCCATGGGTCAAATTTGTCAGTACATGACCAATGTGGTCATCCCGACAACTGCAACGAATACGACAAGTTATTTAAATGGACCTCTCATCACCGGTTCATGGAATAACCCAACGGTAATTACGACGTCTCCAGGAACGGTCAATTATACCTTTACGCCAGATCCCAATCAATGTGCATCTGCACTTACTTTCCCGATCACCGTTGATCCATTGATTATTCCGCAGTTTACGCAAATCGCGCAATTATGTCAAGACGACGCCAATCCTATTTTTCCAACAACATCTAATAATGTTCCGGGCATAACAGGATCTTGGACACCACCAAACATAGACACTTCTATTCCGGGTATTTTCACACATACTTTCTTCCCTGACCCCGGGCAGTGCGGAGACACCGTAGACATGCTCATCACCGTTATAGCGGCAGTTCCACCTACTTTTGTTGCCGATACGCTCTCTGGTTGTAATCCGCTTCTGGTCAATCTAAGTACAATCGGTGCGGTACAAGGTGCTGTGTATACCTGGTATTGGGGAGGTTCTCAAATTGGCCAAGGCAATAACTTTTCTTACACCTTTGATGCGAGCGGTTACCACGATATCACTTTAGAATATAACCTCTTAGGCTGTGTAGAAACCACCACCTACAACGACTACATTTACATGGAGAGCTATCCAGAGGCGTCTTTTGCTGCCCTGCCAGGAGCGCTTACCGAGGGAACAATGCCTATTCAATTTATCAATAATTCTATAGGTAGTAACCTATCCTTTTTCTGGGACTTCGATGACAACACATCAAGTACTGAAGAAAACCCTAACCACATGTATGTTGGTGTTTCTGAAAACCTTTTGGTAACGCTTACCGCGGCAACGCCTCTTGGTTGTGCAGACGAATATCAATTGAACCTTCCTGTAATTGCAGAGCCCATTTACTACGTGCCCAATACCTTCACGCCAGATGAAGACGAACACAACCAAACATGGCAAGCAGTTTTCACAACTGGTTTTGATCCACATGCATTCCATTTAGCGGTTTTCAACCGTTGGGGAGAGGTCATTTGGGAAACAAAAGATGCTGCACAGGCCTGGGACGGCACCTACGGCTTAGAAGGTGCCAAAGTGCCTTCAGGAATGTACACCTGGAAACTCCAATTTGAAACCAAAGAAAATGACTATCGAAAGATAGTCACAGGGCACTTGAATCTTATTAGATAGTGCACGCTCTTATCAAGCGAAAAGGCGAGCCGTTGGCTCGCCTTTTTTTTATTTTTTCCTGAAGAATATTTTGACTGGTACGCCTTCAAAATCAAAACGCTCTCTTAATCGGTTTTCTAAGAAGCGCTTGTATGCGTCAGTGAGGTACTGAGGTAAGTTACAGAAAAAGGCAAATGCTGGTGCGTGCGTTGGTAACTGCGTCACAAACTTAATTTTAATATACTTGCCTTTCATGGCCGGAGGAGGCGTTGCCGCAATTATCTCGAGCATGACTTCGTTGAGCTCATGGGTTGGAATCTTGCGCGTGCGGTTTTCAAAAACGCGCATGGCAGTTTCTAAAGCCCGGTGTATGCGTTGTTTTTCAATGGCAGAGGTAAAGATAATCGGTACGTCGTTAAATGGTGCCAGCTGCTCGCGCAAGTCGGCTTCAAATTTGATCATGGTGTTTTGATCTTTTTCTATAAGATCCCACTTATTGACCAATACCACAACTCCTTTTGAATTCTTCTCGATCATGTAAAAGATGCTGAGATCTTGCTTTTGAATCCCCTCAACAGCATCTATCATAAACATACATACGTCTGCATTTTCGATGGTGCGCACTGACCTGAGGACAGAATAATATTCGATGTCTTCGGTTACCTTTGCTTTTTTACGGATTCCGGCGGTATCAATTAATAAAAAGTCAAAACCAAAAGATTTGTAGCGGGTATGGATGGCATCACGGGTGGTTCCCGAAATATTGGTTACGATATTGCGCTCTTGACCCGTTAAGGCATTCACCATAGATGATTTACCAACGTTTGGCCTTCCAACAATTGCAATGCGTGGCAAGCTGTCTTCTTCACGGATAGACTCATCCTCTTTATTAAAGAATTTGACAAGTTCGTCGAGGATTTCTCCGGTACCACTTCCATTCGCTGCACTCAGATCAAATACTTCACCTAAGCCAAAAGCGTAAAATTCCGAGGATAGTCCGACGCGCTCGGTGTTGTCTACCTTATTGGCGGCAATAAGAACAGGCTTCTTACTTTTGCGCAATAATTGTGCAACGGTTTGGTCCATTTCGACAATACCGGTCATGACATCTACCATAAAGATAATAACGGTTGCTTCTTCTATAGCAATTTGAACTTGCTTTCTGATTTCACCTTCAAAGATGTCCTCTTTAGTGGTGGCATAACCACCGGTATCGATGACTGAAAATTGATAGCCGTTCCACTCTCCTTTTCCGTAGAGGCGGTCTCGGGTAACGCCACTTACCTCCTTCACAATGGCATCGCGAGATTCTGTCAAGCGATTGAACAAGGTAGATTTACCGACGTTTGGACGTCCGACAATTGCAACTATATTACTCATGATTCTTGTGCTTAATATCCGTATTTCTTGAGTTTGGCATCGGAATGGCGCCAGTCTTTGTCTACTTTGACATAATTCTCGAGGAATACTTTTGTTTCTAAGAATTTTTCCATGTCTAGGCGCGCAGCTTTACCAATTCTTTTGAGCATTTCTCCGCCTCGTCCAATGATAATACCACGTTGAGAGTCTCGCTCCACAATGATATTTGCCCTAATGCGGGTGAGGCCGGGTTCTTCTTTGAATTCTTCCACCTCCACCTGCGTGCTGTATGGTATTTCTTTTTGACAATGAATAAAGATTTTTTCTCTGATGATTTCTGAAATAAAAAAACGCATAGGGCGGTCAGAAATTTCTTCTTTGTCGTAGTATGGCGGGCTTTCTGGAATTAGGCTCAAGATTTCTTCCCAAACTGCCTCTATATTGAATTTATGTAATGCTGAAATGGCATAAACCTTTGCATTGGGTAATTTTTCTTGCCAAAAAACAACCCGCTCCATTACTTTGACTTGTTCTGAGCTATCTATTTTGTTGATCAGACAAAGCACAGGAACCTTGAGCCTTTGAATGCGCTCAAGCGTTTCTTTGTGATTCATATCATTTTCATGGGTATCTGTCATGAAAATAAGGACATCGGCATCTGAAATAGAGGCATTAACATAGTCCATCATGTTTTCATGAAGCTTGTAGGCCGCATTAACGACACCTGGCGTATCTGAAAATACTATTTGATAATCTTCTTCATTGACAATTCCTAGGATGCGGTGACGGGTGGTTTGCGCCTTGGAACTTACTATGGATAGTTTCTCACCAACCAATTGGTTCATGAGTGTAGACTTCCCCACATTTGGAGAACCTACAATATTGACAAAACCTGATTTGTGCGCCATAGTTTAATAAAGTGCAAAGGTACGATTATTTGATGGGATGCTCATCAACGAGATGAACGTCGAATCAAAACTTATTTTTTTAATTTCGTAATATGGAAACAATTGAACAACAAATTACAGCGCTTAAATCTCAACTAACCGGAGACTTATTTTCAGATATTGAAACACAGCAAAAAATCTATGAGCTCAAAAAGCAATTGAACCCTGCAATTGAACACGCGCCCGAACAAGACGACGAAGACGATTGTTTATATTGTGGAAGTTAATTTACTTGGGTAGTAAGTGTCTTAAGAGAAATAACTTTCGTTTATTCAACCCTAAACAATCACCCATGAAATTAAAATTAACCGCGCGCAATAAGTATACCCTAAGTTTTGCTTTAATGTTGCCCATTCTGACTTTTGGTCAACTAGGTAACAACATGTATGGCTTGTATCGCCAAATGAATCCTTCCAGTGTTTCTTTTGTCGAGATGGATCCTGTAAGTGGTACTATTACTCCAATTGGAAACCAAGTACTCAGTACTACGATTAACACTACAGGCGTTTCACTGAATCCCTATGACCTAAGCTACTCATACCAAGACGACGATTCTTGGCTATCGATTTCACTTCAAAATGGCAGTATTTTAGCTGATGTAGTCGTGAATTTACCAAGTGTAACCGGTGACTTTAATAATTTTCGTTTCAATACCTCAGACTCCGTCATGTATGGTTTGTATTCTCAAGTGGTTTACAACCAAGCCACCGGAACCTACAGTGGAGACATGCGCTTGGCAAGTTGCGATCTAAGTACCGGTCTTGTCAGTCTAATTTCACCTACTTCAATTGCCACAAGTTACACAATGGCAGGTGCGGTCATTAATCCGCATTTGATGGTCTATTATTTTATTTCCGAAGGCAAACTTCGAGGGCTAGATATCTATAACGGTACCATTTTTTCTAACCCTACCATTTCTATACCTAGTGGTGGAAATAGTTTTGACAATTTTGCTTACAACTGTGCCGACACAACAATGTACGGTCTCATTATGCAAAATGGCGTCAAATGTTTGGGGAAAATCGATGCGACATCAGGAGTAGTGACACCACTTCCAACTCAACTTAATCTTCCTAACTACATCATGAATGCTGCTTCCATTGATCCGTTTAACGGTATTTATTATTTTGAAAGTATGCTTGGTGCTGGCGTTACCTTAATTGGGCTTTCCTTACAAGATGGTTCCATTGTTTCTTCTGTACAAATACCAAATGGTGCATATTTTGATATGTTCAGAATTGAAAGCGATTGCTTCGAGGCAGCGCCTACACGTGTGAACCCAGCTTCCTACCTTACAGAAGTCAACAATATTGATATCAACATAACTCCGAATCCGGCAGGTAAACAACTCAAAATTACAGCATCTCAAAATCCTTTAAGCATTGAGATATATAATGCTCAAGGTCAAAAAATGAGTGGTTATTGGTCTTCACAACCTTCTCAACAATTGGATATTGATCACCTCGATTCAGGAATGTACATGCTAAAAGTTCAATTCTCAAACACATCCAAAAGCATCCGTTTTATCAAAGAATAGGCGCCATGAAAAGCATCAAATACGTACTGGTTTTTAGTTTACCGATTACAGTTAATATTGCTTTTCAATCTGAAGGCTGGTTGAGTTACTTACCCGTATACGTTTTCTTTATATTGGTACCTTTTTTAGAACTGATTTTGCCATTGCGATGGACAACAAACGAAGCGAGTGAAAATGCTATAAACCGACACGCCAAATATTACAATTACCTATTGTATACGCTAGTTATTGTACAATGGTGTTTTGTGGCCTACTTTTTAAACGCACAAAACAGCAGCCCTGACGCAAACACATGGTGGGGGCGCGTTGTTTCCATGGGTCTAATGTGTGGCATCATCGGAATCAATGTAGGGCACGAATTAGGGCATCGAAACAAGCGCTTTGAACAATTTTTAGGCGAGGTTTTACTTCTAAGTTCCTTAGAAAACCATTTTTTACCCTACCACAATAGAGGTCATCACACCAATGTAGGTACGCACTCAGATCCTGCAACGGCGCGTAAAAATGAACCTGTTTATATTTTTTGGTTTCGTTCGCAAATCGGCAGTTATTTTCAAGCTTGGCAAATAGAATTGACGCGGATGCAAATCATGGGCAAAGCCAAGTTTTCGTTCGCCAATAAAATGGTGATTTATTCCCTAAGTCATCTTTTACTTTTGCTCATCATTTGGCAAATTTTTGACCTGACTGCGCTTCTTGCTTTTATTGCTGCTGCAATCATTGGTATTCTACTGCTAGAAACCGTCAATTACATCGAGCATTATGGTTTAAAGCGCCGACTCAAAGAAAACGGACGTTACGAATTGGTCAAACGCAAACATTCATGGAATAGCAATCATATTCTAGGCAGACTCATTTTATTTGAACTCAGTAGGCATAGTGAACACCACTACAAACCCGATAAACCTTACCAACTGCTGCATTCCGACCCTGAAGCACCAATAATGCCAACGGGTTATCCTGGCATGATGCTTTTATCGTTTGTTCCACCATTATTTTTTAGGGTAATGAATGGCAAAGTAGAACGCGCGTTGAGCGCCTGAAACCATTAAAAAAGCTGCTGGCGCTTCAAAAGATATTTTAAGAGTACTTGATCGTATCCTTCTTCAATTGGTGCCGGCATAAAATCAATGCTGTTGTTCAAACACCTTTTACTAATTTGCTCAAAATATAAATTGATTGCCGCCTGATACTTTTCGCGGACTTCTCCAGGACGCAAAAGCATGCGTTCACCTGTTTCCATATCGATGAGCTGATAAGGCCTGTCTTCTAATTGAAAAGACTTCTCGTATCCCGCATGGTGCACATGAAAAAGGATGACTTCATGCTTGTTGTGCTTGAGGTGTTGCAAAGCATCGAAAAGTGCGTCGGTGTGCTGTGGATCATCTAGAAGGTCTGAAAAAAGAATAACTAGACTCCGTTTGTGGGTGAGTTCTGCAACTGCATGAAGCGCAGCAATGGAAGCCGTTTGCTTTTTAGCTTTCTCTTGATAAGTGGTTAAGCGTCTTTCTAGCTCGCTATATAAGTAGCGGTGGTGCAAAAGAGAAGATTTAGCTGGTGTTTGAAGCTCGAGTGTTTCATTAAAGAAACTCAGACCAACGGCATCGCGCTGTCTTTTGAGTAATTCAATTAAACTGGCNGCTGCATAAACCGCGTATTCAAATTTGCTGATGCCTTCTTGCGGAAAGTACATAGAACTGGANTCNTCAATAACGATTTGGCAACGCAAGTTGGTTTCCTCTTCATACTTTTTGGTAAACAACTTTTCAGAACGACCATAAAGACGCCAATCGATNTTGCGCGTGGATTCACCTGGGTTNTAGAGCCTGTGTTCAGCGAACTCTACTGAAAACCCATGAAAAGGACTTTTGTGTAAGCCTGTTATAAAACCCTCCACGACCTGCTTTGCTAATAATTCGAGGTTACTAAAATGTGCTAAACGTAAACGGTCTATTTTTTTCATGCCAAACAAAGTTAATAAAGAAGCGCAGAACCAAAGCAACCTTCTTTGTAAGGTCTGCGTTATGCGTTTATAAACCATTGATTATGAAACATTTTACAATCCTAATCCTCAGCTTTATTAGCTTCATACAACTTAGCTTTGCACAGGTTACGGGCTTTGCCCTCACCAATTTGGTACTTCCTCCAAATTTCAATGCAGTCAGTTGCGACCAAACAGTCAATATTGGTTTTTCGGCATTGAGCCCGGCACCAAATGCTACTTATAACTTTGACCTCCCTTATGTTATCCAAGGAAATAACTTTTCCGGTTTTCAATTTCAGTCAGTGGTCAATTGGGGCGATGGTTCAACCAATAGCACGGCAGGAGGCGGAACCTCCACCACGGCCACCAATATTGTCATGAATCCGCCTCTCTCACACTCCTACAACGCACCAGGTACTTATCAAATCATCACAACAGTTTACAATCCCGCTAACCAAACCTTTGCTATTGATACGGTAGCCTATACAGTTGGTTATTGTAGCTATCAAGTTTATGCATTTGTTGGTCTAGACTGCGACAACAATGGCACCGTTGAACAAAATATTCAAAATGTACCATTTCAACTGATCGGAACCAACGGCCTGCTGTATCAAGATAGTAGCCAAAATACCATGCTACTTTTCACGAATATCTTACCAGGAACCTATACTTTACAAATTGATCCCCAATGGTTAGCCGCTAACGGATACCAAGTTCAAAGTAGTTTTCCAGGAGGTGCCATCACCATTCCGAATCCTGGTGTGACCACCTCTTATTTTACACTAATTTGTAATCAAGGTCAAACCCAACTTTGCGTAGGCGGTTCAGTATTTTGCGATGCCAATAGTAACGGCATTCAAGACAGTAACGAAAGTACGGTAGCCAATGCGCCAGTTCAGGTGAATGGATTTACAGGATATACTAATGCTAACGGGCAATACACCCTATCCTATGTAGGGAACACTAATCAAGCATATGGGATACAAGTAAGCCCCAACTGGATTGCAAATAGCACCTATACAGTGCCTGCAAATGCGCCAGACTCAGTGGTGGCTAATCCTTGTTCCTTGGGAACAACACCAGTTCAAGTAAATATCCCATTGAGCTGCACTAACCAAAGTTCAAGTAATTGCTACGGCGGCTACGTCTTCTGCGACGCCAATAACAATGGTGTGATGAATGCCGGTGAACAACCGCTTACTTTCGCACCCGTGCAACTATTTGTCTCGCCCAACGCTACAACAAGTGTAACGGTTTATACTGATTCAACAGGTTATTTTGAATATTGCGGACCTTTTGTTGGCACCTCAAATGTCATATTGGCGCAAGTGAGTCCAACTTGGTTGATTTACAACGGCTATACAGCACTCACCACTTACCTTACCCTAATGGGGACAACAACTGGCCAAATCAGCAACGGCTATTTACCCGTGAATTGTGGTGGTACCACAACAACTTGTGCAGATCTCTGGACAACCGTAACGCCATGGATTGGTTATTATCAAAACAGCACCGCTTACATCAAACTCAATTGGGGAAGCTACGGACCAAGTGCCGTTGGAACCTACACCTTGAGCTTTACATATCCTGCTGGTGTGAGCCCAATATTGTCGTCCATTCAAAACTCAAATTATACGATTTCAGGAAACACCATTACTTGGAACTTAAATAGTGCCTCTACAAATTTTACGAACTTCGACGTTATTCTGTTTAGTGTGCCGGGTGGTTTAATCAATGGTGCGCAACATTTTTACACCTCCACTATTACCCCTACTGGGTCCATGTCGGATTGCGGCACCTTCAACAACAATGGTTCTTTGCTTCAAATCTTGGGCAATGCCTATGATCCTAACGACAAAAATGCCAGCACCGTTTACATGAATGACAACTACCCTTTGGGTTATTTGGACGCATTCATCGATGACGCGATCACTTATACCATTCGCTTTCAGAACACAGGTACTGCTCCTGCACAAAATGTATATATCATCGACACCTTGAGCACCCTGCTCGATTGGACGAGTTTTACGCTCATTGAAGCTTCTCACCCAATGCAAGTGGTCAATTTAGGCAATGGCATAATGCGTTTTGAGTTCAATCAGATTTGGTTGCCAGATTCAACTACCAACGAGCCGCAAAGCCATGGCCACCTGACCTATCGCATTACTGAATTGCCGACAAATGCAATCATGTCGGTTATTGAAAATACGGCCTATATTTTCTTTGATTGGAACGACGCCATCGTAACAAATACGACTTTTCATCAAAACATGTGGCTCGACAACATCACTGAACTTGAAAGTGCACTTCGCATTTATCCGAACCCAGCGCAAACCGAAATTCAATTAGACCTCATGGTGCAAAGTGTTGTTCAGATCGAGGACCTTAATGGTAAAATAGTTTATAATCAAGTTATTTTACCGGGTGAAAAAATAAATATAGAATACTTAAAACCCGGAATTTACTTCGTAGAAACCAATCAACAACGTACCAAATTGATTAAAAACTAGATTTTTTTCATCGAAGCACTACCCTTTTTAGAGTTTGGCATCGTATTTGTTATTAATCAAATGTAGTAGTTTATAGTTAGGTTATGGATAGTGGCGGGCCACCTGCCCTATCCAGAAAAGCGGTTCTTCGGAGCCGCTTTTTTTGTATTACTACAAAGTTATTCTACCTTTAACTGG
>JGI25910J50241_10000746_pt1 | contig 11147 bp, 9 predicted proteins | sample LauGreSBDMM110SN_3_FD_50241 | JGI IMG/M metagenome (IMG submission 50241) | reverse complement strand
CACCATGTGTGGTCCCACGTTTTTCAAATTACACACCAGCCACACCACGCAGCGGACCCGGGGTGGGGGAACACAATGCGGAGGTATTTGGTGAATATGGTGTGTCAGCAGAGGAATTGGCGCGATTAAAGGTTCAGGGGGTTGTTTGAGTGAATTGCCCAGACTATCTAAACTCGGTGAGTATGGGCATCATCTGCTTGAAACACATAAATCCGATTAATTTTGCGTCGGATATAATTTTTATCATTCAAATGATGAGATAAACAGACGAAGGAAGTTCATATGTATGCTGAAGGCGCTGAAGCGGATTTTCTAGGTGAATTCGACTACATCATCGTAGGCGCTGGTTCAGCAGGTTGTCTTCTCGCGAATCGCCTGTCCGCCGACCCAGCCTGCAAGGTTTTATTGATAGAGGCTGGCGGTGAAGATGATTGGATGTGGCTTCACATTCCAGTCGGCTGCTTATACACGATTAATCATCCACGCGTGGACTGGTGCTTCAAAACCGAGCCTGAAAGCGGTCTCAACAATCGAATAATGGATTATCCACGAGGCCGTGTTCTCGGCGGATCCTCGTCGATCAATGGCATGATCTATATGCGTGGACAAGCCGCCGACTACGACGCATGGCGCGATATGGGCAATCCAGGATGGGGCTGGGAGGATGTCCTGCCTTGCTTCAAGGCACATGAAGATTTCGCGTTTGGAGCCGATCCGTTTCACGGCAGTGGCGGTGAATGGCGCGTGGAGGGGCCGCGCGTTCGCTGGGAAATCCTCGATGCGGTTCGTAATGCCGGCGTCGAGCTCGGTATACCCAAAATTGAGGATTTCAATCGTGGTGATAACGAGGGGTCCGGATATTTCCATCTCAATCATAAGAATGGGAAACGCTGGAATGCAGCGCAGGGATTTTTGCGACCGATCCTCAAACGCCCAAACCTCAGCCTTCTTACCCGCGCACATGCACGGCGCCTGCGTATTGAGGGAGGTCGTTGTGAAGGCGTCGAGTTCTGGCAGGCGGATCGCCTCAAGTTCGCATCCTGTACCGGTGAGAAAAGCGAGGTTATCCTCGCGGCTGGAACGATCGGATCTCCTCAATTGCTGCAACTCTCAGGTATCGGACCCGGTTNTCTACTGCGCGAGCATGGATTGGAGGTAAAGTCCGATTTACCAGGGGTTGGCGAAAATCTTCAAGATCACTTGCAGCTGAGGATGAGCTTCAAGATATCGAACACCCTCACGGTCAATCAGCTTGCAAACAGCATGATTGGCAAGATAAAAATGGCGGCCGAGTATTTTTTGTTCAAGCAAGGGCCGATGACGATGGGTCCTTCGCAACTTGGAATTTTCGCGAGGAGTAATCCAGCTCTCTCGACACCCGATTTGCAGTTTCATGTGCAGCCGCTATCGCTAGGAGACTACAGTGACGGACTTGATCCGTTTTCTGCATTCACTGCATCAGCCTGCGATCTCCGTCCGGAGAGCCGTGGCTCTGTTCGCATCAAAAGCTTTGACTCGCGAATTGCGCCTGAGATAAGACTCAACTATCTTTCTACGCAAGCGGACCAGGACAAGGCAATTGCAGCGTTACGCCTAACCCGGAGGCTTGCTGCGACTCGCGCGCTCAGCCGGTTCGCACCACAGGAATTCAGGCCGGGCCCCAGTTTCCAAACCGATGCCGAATTGATCAAGGCCGCAGGGGCCATCGGAACGACTATCTTTCATCCGGTTGGAACGTGCAAAATGGGGCCCTGGAACGACCCGACAGCGGTTGTCGATAACCGCCTAAGGGTGCGCGGCGTGGGTGGATTACGCGTCGTTGATGCATCAATCATGCCGACGATTATTTCGGGCAACACCGCAGCGCCTGCGATGATGATTGGAGAGAAAGGCGCAGCACTAATACTAGAAGAAAGCCGCTGAAATCCTTGCGCGAATCCCTAGTAATAATCTAAAGCCTAAGTATTGATCTAAATCTAAGTTGATCCAATCGGATTAAAGGTTGATACGGGCTTTCTCATTTCAAAACTCAAAAATTATCCTTGAATTTGCTTGCGATGGTTTCTACTCTTCACGTCAGGCAGTTTTTGCAACACATCCCTCAGGTTTGAAGACTCGGGTCGTTGACGCCGGCTTTTTTGCAAGCGCTGCTAGCGGACGACGGGGCCGAACAAGCAATTCACCCTTACAGTTGGGACAAATATCATTAAGTTTGGTTTTAGTGCAAGTCACGCAAAACGTGCATTCGAAAGTACAGATGCGCGCATCAGTCGAATCCGGCGGCAGGTCCTTATCGCAACATTCGCAGTTGGGGCGAAGATCGAGCATTAATGACTCCTTTAAATATGAATTAGAAATTTAGTGAAGTTTCAAAATTATTTGAAATTAGATACTTCAGTGACTTGCTTTAACACCTTTTATACAAGTTTACCGTTGTTTTGACATTTAGGCAAGAATATTTCAAGATATAAAACGAAGTCAGTAATGGCGATCTCTCAGGCATGAAATCTTCATAAATGAAACTTCAAAGAATCGATCGAAAAATACCTATCTCTATTGGGCTTTTTCATGCATTTCTTCCCTCACACCAAAAAGATCTAATGTTCATCCCAACCCCTAAGGTTGAAAGATCAACCATATCTCTACCTCAATCAAGTAGCTCCAATCTGTAGCATATTTACTATAGTTTCAAATGGTGTTTAATCAAATTAAAGTCAAGTTAAGACCTCGGAGAGCCAAGCACAATAACTTTAGCTATTAAGTGTCACCGATTTCGAGCACACAAGATTTTTGAANCCATGCCTGGNTTCAGCTTATNGCTCCNCAAGGGTTTTCATTGATTTAGTCACCAATCAAGGTTGATATAGTGAATCGTTTGCCTTGGCCTTGCAATGCCTTTAAATACTAGTNAGCTTGCGTNCAAACGTAAAGGANGACAACAATATGGAGATTTTAAATTGAACGAGCAATTAGGGAAAGTACCGGCCAGTCGCGTTGTCGTAATCACCGGCGCTGCACAGGGCTTGGGGCGTGCATATGCAATGCGTTTCGCAGGTGAAGGCCATCGTGTGGTTGCGATGGACATCCAAGAAAAGGCTTTATACAGTGTGGCCGAGGGAATTCAGAAGTCTGGTGGGCAGTGCTTATCGCTGGTCGTAGATGTCGGTAATGAGGTCAGCGTGGCGCAGGCAGCCAAACGTGTAGAACAGATTTTTGGACGCTGCGATGTGCTGGTGAACAACGCAGCTATTTTTGCCACCATAAAGATGCGCCCCTTTGACCAGATCCCCTTAGATGAATGGATGCGGGTCATGCATGTAAACGTGACCGGTACATTTTTGATGACGCGCGCTTTTGCACCACTGATGAGGCTTAATCGATGGGGACGGATCATCAACGTTTCATCGGCAGCGATTTTGATGGGAAGACCCAACTATCTGCATTACACGACATCTAAGGCCGCAGTTGTCGGCATGACCCGCTCCCTTGCTCGGGAGCTTGGGGGCGATGGCGTAACGGTTAATGCCTTGCTTCCAGGCGCGACAGACACTGAAATTCAGCGAGAAACAGTCACACCCGAGCAAAAGAAGCAGCAAATTGCTATGCGCTGTATTCAGCGGGAGGAGGGCCCACAAGACCTCGAGGGTGTGGTCAGCTTTCTGGCCTCTGAAGATAGCGCTTTTGTGACCGGGCAATGCTTCGTAGTGGATGGCGGATATTGCTTTTTGTAAATCAACCTAGTTTGCTAGATGCGGCGCTAGCTTTTACGAGCTTGACGGAAGACAAAAGGTGAGAGTGATCGAAAATTTGAACAGATTACGGATGCACTTAGCCAGTGCGTTTGACAACACTGCGTCGCTTTGTCTTTTTAAATATCGAGTCGCTTTTCTTCACACATTAATTCCGCAAGGGTTTACACTGATAGACTGCCGATCTGGTAAGTTTAATAATTTTTATATCAATGTTTGGTTGTACGTTACTTTATCAATGACTTGTCTAGCATGTAAAAACAAGGTGTCTCTGTAGCTTTCTAATACGAAATCTTGAACTCTATAACCCTCTTACCCTATTTAATATGAGCCAAGACGAATCATACATTTCGCTTGATCGACCGGCTGACATCCGCAAGGTTGACGCTGTCATAGTTGGTGCCGGCTTCGCAGGGCTATACGCCATTCATAGGCTACGAAGCTTGGGGCTTAAAGTGCTTTGCATAGAAGCAGCGCCTGACGTCGGTGGCACCTGGTTCTGGAACAAATATCCGGGCGCGCGATGCGACGTGCCAAGCGTCGAGTATTCGTATTCATTTTCCGAGGAGTTGCAACAAGAGTGGATCTGGTCAGAACGTTTTGCAAGTCAACCCGAAATTTTGAGCTACATTCGCCACGTGGTCGATCGCTTCGGGCTGCGNCAGGACATTATCTTCAGCACCCGTGTAACCTCAGCTGTCTTCAANGAGGCTGGCAAGAGNTGGACTCTTGCGACAGACACTAGCTTGATAGTNGAAGCGAGTTTCTTTATTGCCGCGTCTGGATGCCTTTCGTCAGCAAGAACCCCTGATATTTCGGGGATAAGTAATTTTCTCGGGCCTGTCTTTCATAGTGGTCAATGGCCTGAGAAACCAGTGCGATTCGACGACTTACGGGTAGGCGTTATCGGNACAGGTTCTTCTGGCATACAGATCATTCCAGAAGTGGCCCGCGTTGCACGACAGGTAGTCGTATTTCAACGAACACCGAATTTCTCAGTGCCTTCTCGCAACCGACCGCTGCAAAAGCAAGAGCAGGCGTCGTTTAAGCGCCAGTACATGCAAAACCGAGCNCAAGCTCGGGATTCAAACGACGGCATGCTGGGGCTGGGTGCTCCGACCCGGTCCGCGCTATCGGTCGACGACTCTCTGCGCGCGCATACTTATGATGCACGGTGGGAGCATGGCGGTGCAGTCGCTGCGCTCACCCCATATACGGACCTCCTTACTGATCGGGCCGCTAATGAAACTTTAGGAGAGTTCGTGCGGGGAAAGATCCGCGCGATCGTGAAGGACCCAAAATTAGTCGAAAAGCTTTTGCCTTATGACCATTACATAGGCACCAAACGGCTGTGCCAAGACACCGGATACTATGAAACCTTCAATCAGACTCATGTCACGCTGGTTGACATCCGTGAGTCGCCGATAACACGGGCAACCGCGACCGGCATCGACACGAGCACATCGAACTACGACTTGGATGCGTTAATTTTCGCTACTGGCTACGATGCAGTCACTGGGCCCTTGCTCGCCATGGATGTTCGGGGCAGAGACGGCCAAAGGTTATCTGACAAATGGGCTGAAGGACCTAAGGTGTATCTGGGGTTGGTGACCTCAGGATTTCCCAACTTGTTCATCGTCACAGGGCCTGGTAGTCCTTCGGTTAAGGGAAATATGATCCATTCGATTGAGCAGCACGTGAACTTTATCGCAGACTGTATCGCCTATATGCGAGATAACGAGCTAAGCCTGATCGATTCCGCCCCTGATGCAGAGGAGCGCTGGTGCGAGCATGTTCGCGAGGTTGCAGAGCGAACGCTTTTTCCTCTGGCCGATTCGTGGTACGTGGGTGCCAATATTCCCGGAAAACCTAGGGTTTTTCTCCCTTACGTTGGAGGTATTCCAGCGTACCGTAAGACCTGTGAGCGAGTTGCAGCTAACAGCTACGAAGGATTTCAAATGCAGCATCAACAAAAATCCACTTAGGAGACTAGTCAATGAAAAACATTCCTTTTGCCCGCCATTTGGCCATCGCCTTTGTCAGTGCTTTCAGCCTGTATGCAGGGTCTGCTACGGCACAAGTCAAAATCGACATGAGCATCTTCCACTCCGAGGGTGCGCCGTGGACGCCTACCCAAAAGTGGTGGGTACAGGAAGTCGACAGAGCGACTGAAGGGAGAGTCAAAGTACAACTGCATTTTGGCGGATCTCTAGTTAACCTGGGTGAGACATTGCGCTCTGTACGCAATGGTGCAGTATCAGCCGGCCTGCTTAGTTCAGCGGCTGCTGCAGGCCAGCTTCGTTACCTTGGTCACACCGAGGCTCTGACAGGAGTTCCCACCGACACGGGTAAGTTAGTGAACAGCCTGAATGAATTACGGCCGATCCTTGAAAAGAGCATGTCAGAACAAGGCTTGCAGTATCTGTGGTCGCAGCCGGCAGGCGAGCTGATATCCCTATGCAGAAATAAATTCCTGAAATCACCAGCTGACTGGAAGGCCACCAAAATCCGTACTGCCGGGCGCTGGCAGAGTGAGCAGGTCAAAGCTGTGGGTGCCAGTCCCCAAACGCTTGATCCTTCTGAAGTCTATCTGGCCCTGCAGAATGGAACTGTAGATTGCACTCTAAGCGTTGGTATCTTGGCACCGTCTCTGAAGCTTGAGCAAGTTGCACCCAAGGTCACATTCCTGCGGATGTCTAACAACCTCTCCTTATTTGTAGCTAACAAAGACGTCTGGGCCAAGATCACGCCCAAAGATCAGGAGGCCATTAATAAAGTTTCAATAGAGGCTGACAGGCGTGCGGCACAGGCTGTCGCTGATGCACAGGCTGCTGGCGAAGCGTTTTTCAGGAAAAGCCAAGCAGACAACACTTACAAATTAAGCGATGCCGAAAGCGAGCAGCTGCGAGGGATCTTTGCGGCTGCGCTCAAACCGCTTGAAAGCGAAGCCGGTGCGGTGGGTCAGCAGGTTAAAGCTGTGCTGGACAAGCATCGCTGATATTGCTGGTGACGCGGGTATGCATCATTTTCATGTCTTTGTCAGGGCGGTCAATGGTTGGTTTCTCCGCCTAAGTGGATTTGCTGTGCTGCTGGTGCTTGGGGGAGTTCTTTGGGAGATCATCGCACGAAATGTGTTCGGTCTGCCGACCTCGTGGGCACTAGACAGCAGCCGCTTCGCGCTTGTCTTCGTTTTCTTTCTGGCACTAGCGCCAGCCCTACAAAGCGGCGCGCATGTTGCCGTAGATATTCTTTACGAATATCTTCCTCGAGGCCCCAAGCGCATACTGCAGGCCGTTGCACAAACACTGGTGATTGGTTTCGCGCTGCTCATTTTGTGGTTTATATGGCTGGAGACTTACGAGGCATTTATATATGATGGCTCTTTCACGGCCACAATTTTAGTGAAGATGAAAGCAATCTACTGGATCGGTCCTCTTGGAACGATCCAGTTTCTTTTGACCGGAATCTCGATGCTTTTACAACTGCTTCAGCGGAATTCGCCCGCGGAGCCGATGGCCGCGTCCAGATAGCTGCAACGGTGACTATTATGTTGGACACTTCGTCTTTTCTACCATTTTTTGTTTTACTTCTCATCCTTTTGGCTACCGGTACGCCGGTTGCAGTGGCTACTGCATTGGCTGGAGCGCTGGTCGCGGTTGTCTTCATCGGTACAGGCGCACTCAGCCAGTTGGGGGTATTGCTCTTTGCGCAGGCATCCAACTTTGTTCTCCTGATGGTTCCTTTGTTCATACTCATGGGGGAGGCACTTGGCGCCACTCGAATAGGCCGAGACCTCTTTACAGCTGCCCAAATTTGGCTTAGGTTCATTCCGGGAGCGTTGCCAATTGGTACTATCTTTTCTTGTGCTGGATTTGCAGCTGTGTGCGGATCCAGCCCCGTAACTGCAGCCACGATCGGCTCGGTAGCCGTGCCTGAGATGATTCGTAAGGGGTATGCAGCCAGGCTCGCCTTTGGCGTCACCGCGGCAGGGGGTACGCTGGGAATCATGATCCCTCCATCGATTTCTTTTATTCTTTACGGCATCATCACAGAGACTTCAATCGGCGCGCTGTTCATGGCTGGCATTGGGCCAGGGATAATGCTTGTGGCGCTTCTCTCCTTAACGGTTTTTTTCCTTATCTGGCGAAATCCTGAGCTGGCGCCGGCGCGCTCCGCGGCCATCGATACTTCTGAGCGGTGGACATCATTGCGTTCGGTCATTCCGGTAACGCTGTTAGTCGTGGCCGTTCTTGGGTCAATCTACACCGGGATTGCGACTGCAACCGAAGCTGCAGCGGTTGGGGCGACGGGTGCGCTGCTAATCGCCTTCCTCCTCGGGTCTCTCAAGCGAGAAGTAATGCATCGCATCCTCGACAACACAGCACGAACCACCGCAATGTTCGTGTTACTCGTAGCTACAGGCTTATTCAGCGCCTTCGTTCTTAGCCGACTCGGTATTCCGCAGGCAACGGCTCAGGCCATCACAGGCTTAGACGTGCCCCCCTGGGTGGTAATGCTAGCGATCAACGGACTACTATTGTTACTTGGCATGTTCCTCGATCCTATGAGCATCCTAGTTATAGTAGTTCCAGTTATTTTTCCTGCAGTCGTTAAGCTCGGCTACGACCCGGTCTGGTTCGGGGTAATTGTTACTCTGCAAATTGAGATAGCAGCCATTTCGCCCCCGGTAGGTTTCAATCTATTTGTTCTTCGCACCGTAGTGCCAAACGCCCGTATGGCGGACATTATCCGAGGTGGCCTAATGTTTATTGCGCCAATGTTGCTTGGGATCGTCTTCTTGATGATCTACCCGGATATCGCACTTTTACTCCCGCGCATGATGGGTTTATAGTAAATTTTTTATGGCGACACATGAACAGCAAATAGCAGTAGTAACTGGAGCTGCAGGGAATATTGGTCGGCTTGTGTGCGAAGGACTAGCTGCGCAAGGGTATAAGGTCTTTGCTTGCGATATCAATGCACCTCCTGGGACATTACCAAAAGGCTGTATCTTTAGGCGGCTTGATGTACGTGATGAGCTCGCGTTGCAGCTCGTGCTCGACGAGGCATCTGCTGCTAGCCCAATTAAAACTGTCGTTATCGCGCACGGAGTCTTTGCGATGACTTGGATTGACCGGGCTAGCAAGATTGATCTCCAAGCTATCACCGAGATCAATTTACTGAGCGTCGCGCAACTTTGCATAGAAGCCGGTAAGAGGCTTCTACCTGGAGGCTCTATTGTCACGATCTCCAGCGTCGTGGCTACGATGGGCAGGCGAGCCGACGGAGGCTTCATGTACACAGCAATTAAAGCGGGTATCGAATCGCTCACACGTAATTTTGCCGTGGGACTAGGGCCCAAAGGGATACGTGTCAATGCGGTAGCACCTGGTTTCTTGTCGACGCCTATGTCGGGTGCGGGCGCCGAGGCGCGCAAGACGTCAAAGCCTGACGAACTGAAGCTTTACTCGCCGCTTGGACGACTAGCTACCCCGCAAGAGGTGGCAAATGCGATTTTATTCTTATGCTCGGAGGCTGCCTCTGGCATCTCGGGAGTGGTATTGCCGGTTGATGTAGGTCACAGGGCCTGGTAGAAGGAATCACGATGAAAATTTCCGGCGCTGAGCTGATTGCTCGCTGTCTTATCGGTAATGGTATTACTCATGTGTTTAATGTCCCTGGCCTGGGCCTGCAGCCGCTAATCGATGCCATACGCAGCCACCGCGATGAGTTGCAGTATTACTGTGGTCCAAGCGAAACGGCCGTTGCATTGATGGCTGATGGCTATGGCCGCGCCTGTCGTAAGCCGGCTTTTGTAAATGTTTACCATGCTTCTGGTACGGCCTTGGCAATGATAGGCGTGACCACCGCTTGGGCGGACCGCAGCCCAATGATATTCACCTCAACCACCACCAGCCGCAAGCTTGCGCGCAGCGACGGCTATGCTTCTGTGCCGCGTGACGTAACAGAGATGTCGAGACAGTTCGTTAAATGGGACTGGGAGGTACCAAGCATCGAACGCATTCCCGAGGCTATCGCCCGCGCGACTGTTATCTCACAGACTCCCCCAATGGGACCGGTGCACCTGGCATTCCCTGCCGATCTTTACACTGATGAGATCGATGAGTTTTTACTTGAGCAGACTGCCCTCTATCCGTCAGGCCGTTTAAATAGTTATAACGCGATTCGGCCCGACGCTGCCGGCGTTGATGCAGCAGCGGAACTACTTGCCGCTGCCAAGCATCCGGTAATCATCACGGGTAACGATGTAGCTCAGTTCTGCGCAGTCGATTCGCTGGTAAGTCTGGCTGAGGTGCTGGGCGCTCCGGTCCTTGCAGAGCCATATGTTGCCTACATGGGTTTTCCAAATACCCACCCCCTCTATGCTGGCCGCTGTTCGGGTACGCACCCGCTATTGAGTAAGGCCGATGTAGTACTTATTTTGGGCACAGAGCTCACCGGAGGAAGCGGTGCGGCATTGCTGCCGCTGCGAAGCGCGAAGGTCATCTTCGTAACCAGCAGTCCGCTTGACCTCGGTAAGCAAGTATGGGCGGACGTTGGGTTAGTAGGCCATCCAAGAGAATGTCTACTAGAACTCTGCCAAGCAATGAGGGCGAAACCTCGCACGTCAAGGCCGCAATGGGAGAGGGTAGTCAACGACTATATAGGTGCTTTTCGCGCGCAGCTGCTAGTTGAGCAGCGGTCGCCTTCAACCACTAATTACGATAGCGTGACGGTGCCCGAACTAATCAACGGTGTACATGAGGTCTTCGGCTCAGATGCTGTAATCGTGGATCACTCTACCACCGGAACCAGCTATATTTTGGACATGCTTCCACTTGAGAATCCGATGCGCTATTACGGTATCTCGGGAAGGGCGAGCGCGCAAGGCTGGGGCACACCGGCTGCAATTGGCATTCAAATCGCCTTACCCGACCTTCAGGTGGTGGCACTTGTGGGAGATGGGGGTTTCATGTTTACTAGCAACACCTTTTATGCTGCCGCGTTGTGGAATGTACCAATAAAGCTGATTGTGCTGGCCAATGGCGGCTGGCACGACGTGGCTTATTCCGCCAAGCATGCAAGTGGTTGGACAGATGAGGAGATACGCGCAGTTCGCTGGGTAGCAGAGCCCAAGGTTGATTTTGTAGGACTAGCCCTAAGCTACGGCATAGCAGGGTGCCGTGCTAGCTCGCGGGCTGAGTTGCATGAAGCGCTGTTGCAGGCTAGAGAAGCCACTGGTCCTTTTCTAGTCGAGGTAGCGACTGACCCGGCTGCTATCGACTACTACGTTCGTTGGGTCAAGCGCTGAAATGCCTTTTTTTCTACATATAGTGAGGAAATTGTGAATGAAGATTTGATGCTAGTAACAGGTGGAAGCCGCGGCATTGGGGCGGC
>JGI25910J50241_10000743_pt1 | contig 11155 bp, 17 predicted proteins | sample LauGreSBDMM110SN_3_FD_50241 | JGI IMG/M metagenome (IMG submission 50241) | reverse complement strand
GATCACTTCTTTAGTGTACTTGTCTGCTAATCTTGGAGTATATTTTACTGTGCTCATTATTTAATTACCTCCCCTGATTTTTTTGAAATTCTTACTAATTTTCCTTCTTCTCTTGAACGCTTCACTTTTGTAGCAGCGCCAGTTTTAGCATCCCATAACATTACATTACTAATGTTAATAGCAGCTTCCACTTTTACGATACCACCTTTTGTATTAGAAGCAGATGGTTTAGTGTGCTTAGTTGCGATGGCTACACCTTCAACTACAACACGACCTTTATCTACAATTACTTCCAACACGGTGCGAGGCTTTTTCAAGTCCTTGTCATCACCAGCAATCACTACTACGGTGTCACCTTTCTTGATGTTGAATTTGGGTTTGAATCTGTTACTCATAACTTATTTATAATTTATAACACCTCTGGTGCTAATGAAACAATTTTCATGTATCCTTTATCACGCAATTCACGTGCCACTGGCCCAAAAATACGGGTACCTCTTGGCTCGTCTGAAGTGTTTAATAATACAACTGCATTGTCATCAAAACGGATATAAGATCCGTCCTTACGACGCAATTTGTTTTTTGTACGTACAATAACTGCTTTAGATACGGTACCTTTTTTGATACCGCCTGCAGGAATTGCATCTTTTACAGTGACAACAATTCTATCACCGATTTTTGCATAGTCTTGGCCGCTATTACCTAATACTTTGATACAAAGTACTTCCTTGGCGCCACTATTATCAGCTACATTGAGCCTACTTTCTTGCTGAATCATTTTTTTTAGCTTTTAGCTTTTATCCTTCCTTTTACAAGGTTGGGTGAATACTGTTTATTACTGTTTTTGGGTTTTAGTTTATTTCGCTTTTTCAACGACTTCAACTAATCTCCAACGCTTTGTTTTACTTAATGGACGCGTTTCCATGATTTTAACTACATCGCCAATTGTACACTCTTGTTTCTCATCGTGTGCATGGAACTTTGTGTTTTTTTCACGAACTTTCCATAAATCGGATGTTTTACTTTTCTTTCAACAGCTACAGTGATGGTTTTATCCATTTTGTCGCTAGTAACAACACCGACTCTAATTTTACGTAAATTTCTTTCTACCATTGTTTTCAATTTTTGGTTAGCTTATCTGGTTAATTAGATACCTAACTCTTTTTTCTTTAATTCCGTTTTTAAACGGGCAATGTCTTGACGAAGTCCACGAATACTCATNGGATTCTCTAAAGGAGAAATCGTGTGAGCGAACTCTAGTTTTTTAAGTCTTAATTGATCTTCATCGATGCGTGCTTTAATGTCAACGATGCTCAAACTTTTTAAGCTTTTATTAAAATCGTATTTTTTGTTTGCCATAGCAAATGCTTTTTTTTGTTTACGCTTAAATTAATTACAAGTCTCTTCTTGTTACAAATTTAGTTCTGATTGGTAATTTTTGAGCCGCTAAACCCATTGCCTCTTTTGCAACTTCTGGTGTAACACCATCAATTTCAAAAATGATACGACCTGGTTCAACTACTGCTGCCCAAAATTCAGGGTTTCCTTTACCTTTACCCATTCTCACCTCTGCAGGCTTACGAGTATAATTTTATCTGGGAAAACACGAATCCATACATTTCCTTCTCTTTTCATTGCACGTGTCATGGCTTGACGAGCAGACTCTAATTGTCTGTTGGTTAACCAAATGGGATCTAATGATTTTAATGCAAAAGAACCAAATGCAATAGAAGTTCCACGCTTCGCTACTTCGCGAATGCGGCCTTTCTGTTGTTTTCTATGTTTACTTCTTTTTGGCTGTAACATATTGTTATTGTTAATCTCTTTTTTTAATTAATGTCTTACTGTGAATTATCTTTTTCTTGGTGCGCCACCGCCACCACCACCTGGACGACGATCATTACCACGATCAAATCCGCCACGATCTCCACCACGGTCATCACGACGATCTCCACGATCTGCTCTTTCGCCGCCTTCTTTACCGCCGATGAAATTTGGATTCAATTCACGCTTTCCTAAAACTTCTCCTTTACAAATCCATACCTTGATACCAATTTTACCATATACTGTTAATGCAAATACATTCGCATAATCAATATCCATTCTGAATGTATGTAATGGAACACGACCTTGTTTGATTTCTTCAGAACGTGCAATCTCAGCACCACCGATACGACCACCTACTTTCACTTTGATTCCTTCAGCACCCATTCTTAAAGTAGAAGCAATTGCCATTTTAATAGCACGCTTGTAGTTGATACGGTTTTCAATTTGACGCGCAATGGTATCAGCTACAATTGTTGCATCTAATTCTGGACGACGAATTTCTAAGATGTTAATTTGAACATCATCCTTTGCAGTTAATTTTTTCAACTCTTCTTTGATACGATCCACCTCTCCACCGCCTTTACCAATGATGATACCTGGCTTAGAAGTATGAATTGTAATAATTAACTTACCTAATGTACGTTCGATAACAATACGAGCAATACCGCCCTTATTGATACGTGCCATTAAATATTTACGGATTTTTTGATCTTCGATCAACTTAGTAGCGTAATCTTTTTTATTACCATACCAGTTGCTCTCCCATCCGCGAATGATGCCTAATCTGTTACCTATTGGATTTGCTTTCTGACCCATAATGATGGTTTAGAATATTTAGTTTTTTAAATCTGGTTTCGTATCTACAATCAATGTTACATGGTTACTGCGTTTTCTAACTCTGTAGCCGCGACCTTGTGGTGCTGGACGCATACGCTTTAACGTACGACCTCCGTCAACAAAAACCGTTTTTACTACTAAGTTGCTATCAGCTGCGCTTTCGCCGCTGTTTTTTTGTTCCCAGTTATTGATTGCACTTTTCAACAACTTAGCCAAAGGAACCGCATTGTGTTGTGGATGGAATTCCAAAATTGCCAATGCTTTTTCCACTTCCATGCCACGGATAACATCTGCAATCAGACGCATCTTACGCGGACCGGTGGGATAATTGTTTAGTTTAGCTACTGCTTCCATTTCTTAATGTGTTTATTACTACTTGTTTATTTCTTAGTTCCAGCGTGACCTCTGAAGTTTCTTGTTGGAGAGAATTCACCCAATTTGTGTCCTACCATGAATTCGGTAACATACACAGGGATAAATTTATTTCCGTTATGAACTGCGAAAGTATGTCCAACAAATTCTGGAGAGATCGTGCTACGACGACTCCAAGTTTTGATTACTGCTTTCTTAGTTTTGCCTCCGTTCATACCCTCTACTTTTACTTCAAGGTTATGATCTATATAAGGACCTTTTTTAATCGAACGACCCATAGTTATGAATTAATTTGTATAATTAATTATTTTGTCAATTTTTTTCCGTCGCGACGTTGAATGATCAACTTNTCNCTTCCTTTTCCTCTTGTTCTAGTTTTNTCTCCTTTAGCATACTTACCAGTTCTGCTTCTTGGATGTCCACCAGACGCTCTACCTTCACCACCACCCATCGGGTGATCTACTGGGTTCATCGCAACACCTCTTACGCGTGGACGAACACCTTTCCAACGATTTCTTCCTGCTTTACCAGCTGTTTCTAAGTTGTGNTCGCTATTCGAAACCACNCCNACAGTCGCATAACAGTTAATCAANANTTTTCTTAATTCACCAGAAGGCATTTTTAAAACTGCATAGCTTTCTTCCTTGTTCGCTAATTGCGCAGAAGTTCCTGCACTACGAACTAGTTTTCCGCCTTGTCCTGGTTGCATTTCAATGTTGTGAATCATGGTACCTAATGGCATAAATTTCATTGGCAATGCATTTCCTACTTCAGGAGCAACATTTTCACCAGAAGAAACTTTTGCACCCACTTGTAAACCTTGTGGCGCAATGATATATCTTTTCTCACCATCAGCATATTGCACTAAAGCAATAAACGGTGTACGATTTGGATCATATTCAATAGAAACAACAGTTGCTTCCATTCCAGTTTTATCTCTTTTGAAATCGATAATACGGTAATGTTGTCTGTGTCCACCACCCATGTAACGCATTGCACGACGACCTTGGAAGTTACGTCCTGCTGTTTTTTTCTGTGGCTCTAATAAACTCTTCTCAGGTTTGTTAGTAGTGATTTCCTCATAGGCGTTCCCAATTCTCCATCGGGTTCCTGCGGTAATTGGTTTGTACTTTCTTAATGCCATTTTGTTTCTTTTTTCTTTTTAAAGACTTTGCAGTCTTACGAATTTTTCAGCTTCGCGGGCTATAATTAATATTTTTAAATACTTGCGTAAAGATCAATGGATTCCCCTTCCGCAACGGTAACTAATGCTTTTTTATAACCAGATTTTACACCTGAAATAACACCCGACTTTGTAGAACGAGTTTTATTTTTTCCTGGAACCACTAAAGTGTTAACTTCTAAAACGCTAACGCCGTAGAATTTTTCCACTGCAGTTTTAATTTCTAATTTGTTTGCACGACGATTTACTTTGAATGCATATCTTCTCAACTTTTCTTGTTGACCATTTGCTTTCTCTGTTAATATCGGCTTGATTAGTATTTCTGATAATTTCATAATTGTAGTTTTTAAAATCCTGTAAAGCTTAAGCTACTGCTTCCTCTTCGTTAAAAATTTTAGCAGCACCTTCAGTGATCACTAACACATCAGCATTCATAATGTCATACGTATTGATGTCAGCTAATAATGAACTTGCTACATTTGGAATGTTACGTGTACTCAAATAAATGTTATCGTTGTATTCAGGTAAAATCACCAAAGTTTTTTTATTCTCTAAACTTAATCCAGCCATGATTGCAGCAATTGCTGAAGTTTTTGGTGCATCTAAGATGATGTCCTCTAAAACTAAAATTGCTTGATCGTTCGCCTTGTGAGATAATGCAGAAATTTTTGCAAGATCTTTTACTTTACGATTTAATTTAAAATCGTAAGAATGTGGTTTTGGTCCAAAGATGGTACCACCACCCTTATATAATGGGTTACGGATATTACCCTTACGAGCACCACCAGTACCTTTTTGCTTATGTAATTTGCGGCTAGCTCCTTGCACTTCAGCACGCGTTTTAACTTTATGCGTTCCTGAACGGCGCGCAGCTAAATATTGTTTAACGGCTAAATAAATAACATGGTCATTCGGTGTTGCGCCAAATATTTCAGCAGGTAATTCAACCTGTCTGCCCGTTTTTTTGCCCTTTATATTTAATACTTCTAATTGCATGATTGTCGATTAATGTGTGATTACTTTTGGATTAAAACAATTGAACCGTTGTTACCCGGTACAGAACCACTGATTAAAATATAGTTTTTCTCTGGGAATAATTTTAACACTTTCAATCCCTTTGTTTTAACGCGATCAGTACCCATACGGCCTGCCATACGCATACCTTTGAATACTCTTGCAGGGTAAGATGATCCACCAATAGAACCTGGTGCACGAGAACGATCATGTTGACCATGCGTTGCTTCACCCACACCACTAAATCCATGACGCTTTACAACCCCTTGGAATCCTTTACCTTTTGTAGTTCCTACCACTTCTACTGCATCGCCTTCCGCAAAAATGTCAATCGTTACTGATTCACCTAATGCTTTTTCGATAGAATAGTTGCGGAATTCTTTTACAAAACGCTTTGGAGCAGTTTGTGCTTTAGCGAAGTGATTTACTTCTGATTTTGTAGAATGTTTTTCTTTTTTGTCGCCCAATGCTAACTGCACGGCGCTGTAACCATCTGTTTCGGTTGTTTTAACCTGAGTCACAGTACAAGGACCAGCTTCGATAATGGTACAAGCAATTTGCTTACCATCTTCACCAAAGATGCTAGTCATACCAATTTTTTTTCCAATAATACCTTTCATCTNTTTTGCGGTTTATGCCCCGCGNTTGGTTCTGAGGACATCCGATGATGATGCTACACTATTATCTTGCGATTTTTAGTAGCTCGGATTCAATCCCTGTTTGCTGCCGACCTTTTCCTTTGTTTCTCAATGAAGAGAGGGGAAGTACCGGAAGTAAACAAACCTCGAAGGGCCTGTTTATATTTTACTTATTCAACCAGCGCTCCTTTCTCGACTACTGCATAATGGGCAGTGATTGGGAGATGGTATTTATAAATACTTATGCTTTGATTTCCACCTCAACACCTGATGGTAAGTCTAACTTACTTAGGGCGTCTACTGTTTTAGAAGAAGAAGTGTAGATGTCCAATAAACGCTTGTGCGTTGCTAATTGGAACTGCTCACGACTTTTCTTATTCGCATGCGGTGAACGTAATACAGTAAATATGCGTTTGTGTGTAGGTAAAGGAATAGGACCTGTAACTACTGCACCTGTACTGCGTACGGTTTTTACGATTTTCTCAGCAGACTTGTCTACCAAGTTGTGATCGTAAGATTGTAATTTTATTCTAATTCTTTGAGACATAGCTATTTTTCCCAAATTATCTTGGGGTTGCAAAGGTAATGGGTTGTGCCGTAACATTCAAGAAATATTGCCCTTTTTTTGAAATATTTTTTAAAAAAGATAACTGCACTAAAAAAGCCCCAAAAAGGGGCTTCTTTATATTGATTACCAATGATTTAAAGTCTTCGAAAAAACTATTCATCATCTTTCACCTTGCCTTTGTTCTTCGCCATCACCTCTTCAGCGATATTGTTCGGTGCTGGGTTGTAGTGACTAAACTCCATAGTTGAAGTTGCACGACCAGAACTTAATGAACGTAATTGGGTTACATATCCAAACATTTCGCTTAAAGGCACTTTCGCTTTGATAACTTGTAAGTTACCGCGGCTATCCATACCTTCTAACATACCACGACGACGGTTTAAGTCACCGGTAACATCTCCCATGTATTGGTCTGGTGTAACTACTTCCACTTTCATAATTGGCTCTAATAAAGTAGGCTTCGCTTTTTTACCTGCATTTCTGAAGGCTGCTTTAGCACATAATTCAAATGACATTGAATCAGAATCCACATCATGGTAGCTACCATCCGTAACACGCACTTTCATGTTGTTCACTGGATAACCTGCTAAAACACCCTGTGTCATTGAAGTTTCAAAACCTTTATTAATTGCAGGAATAAATTCTTTTGGAATAGATCCTCCGAAAATATCATTCACAAATTGGAAATGCTTGTCTTTATTTTCAGTCAACCATTCTAAATCTGCTGGTCCAATTTCAAATTCGATATCAGCAAATTTACCACGACCACCTGATTGCTTTTTCAATACTTCACGGTGCTCGATCATTTTACCAAATGACTCTTTGTAAGCCACCTGCGGATTACCTTGGTTGATTTCTACTTTAAACTCACGACGCATACGATCTACAATAATCTCTAAGTGTAATTCACCCATACCTGATAAAATCGTTTGACCAGTATCTTCGTCTGTTTTAACACGCAAAGTAGGATCTTCCTCAACTAACTTAGCAATCGCCATACCCATTTTATCAACGTCAGCTTGCGTCTTAGGCTCAACAGCTACCGAGATAACCGGTTCTGGGATAAACATATTCTCAAGTACAATTGGATGATCTTCATCACACAATGTATCTCCAGTTTTAATTTCTTTAAATCCAACCGCTGCAGCGATATCACCTGCTTCGATAAAATCGATTGGGTTTTGTTTGTTTGCAAACATTTTCATGATACGAGAAATACGCTCGTTCTTACCGCTACGCATATTCTTAACATAAGAACCTGCATCCAAATGACCAGAGTAACATCTGAAGAACGCCAAACGTCCAACAAAAGGATCGGTCATAATTTTAAATGCCAATGCAGCAAATGGTTCTTTTGCATTTGGTTTACGATAAACTTTTTCTCCAGTATCAGGATTTGTTCCTTCTGTATCATCTACATCCACTGGTGAAGGCAAGTAACGACAAACCGCATCTAATGCAGTTTGTACGCCTTTATTTTTAAATGAAGATCCGCACATCATAGGAACGATACTTAAATCGATCGTTGCTTTACGAATGGCTTCATGTACTTCATCTTCAGAAATAGAATCTGGATTTTCAAAAAACTTCTCCATTAATTTATCATCGTATTCTGCTACNGCTTCAATTAATTGTGCTCTCCAATANTCCACATCNTCTTTCATATCATCAGGAATNGGATTTTCTACATAAGTCATNCCTTCTGTAGCATCATCCCAAATAATTGCTTTCATTCTGATCAAATCCACCACACCAGTGAAATGATCTTCTGCACCAATTGGTAATTGTAATGGCACCGCTTTAGCACCCAACATTTCTCTTACTTGTGTTACCACCATTAAGAAATCAGCACCAGCACGATCCATTTTATTTACAAATCCAATACGAGGTACTTTGTAACGATTCGCTTGACGCCAAACTGTTTCAGATTGTGGTTCAACACCATCCACCGCTGAAAACAATGCAATCAAACCATCCAATACACGCATAGAACGCTCTACCTCTACGGTAAAATCCACGTGACCTGGCGTATCAATAATATTGAAATAATAATCTTTTGTATTCGCATCTTTTTTCCCTAATACAGTAGGAAACTGCCATTGGCAACTTACCGCTGCAGAAGTAATAGTAATACCTCTTTCTTTTTCTTGCTCCATCCAATCTGTAGTTGCAGCACCATCATGTACTTCACCAATTTTGTGAATCATTCCGGTATAACGCAAGATACGCTCTGTAGTAGTTGTTTTACCTGCATCAATGTGCGCAGCAATACCAAAGTTCCTTTGTAATTTTAAATCCGCCATATTAGGGTTGTTTATTTTTAAATTTTCGGAAAAACAGCTTCTAAAAAAGCCTATTTTTCCGAGGCGCAAAGTTAATGATATTAGTAATTGAACGAATCAATCTTGGCATATTTTTCCATAAACAAATTTTCGAGGCCAATTTAGGTCAGATTTTAGCCTCAAATGCTAGGATTTGGACATCAAAAAACCCCAACAAATTGTTGGGGTTTGAATATATTTTGATCGAAGGCCTTACACTTTAAAGTGAGAGAAAGCCTTGTTGGCTTCAGCCATACGATGTGTATCTTCTTTCTTTTTGAATGCACCGCCTTCACCTTTTGTAGCTGCAACGATTTCATTTGCTAATTTGTCAGCCATTGTTTTACCATTACGCTCACGGCTAAAACGAACCAACCACTTCATGCTCAATGAAATTTTACGATCGCCACGAACCTCTGCAGGAATTTGGAAAGTAGCACCACCAATACGACGGCTACGAACTTCAACCGCAGGTGTTACATTCGCAACAGCTCTCTTCCACATTTCATAACCATCTTCGTTAGTGAATTTTGCAACTTTTTCTAAAGCATCATAAAATATTTTATAAGCAGTAGTTTTTTTGCCATCCAACATAATGTTGTTGATGAAACGAGTAACCAATACATCGTTGAAACGAGGATCTGGTGCTAATGGAATTTTTTTAGGTTGTGCTTTACGCATGTCGAAGTATTAATTAGTTTGTAAGTTATTTTTTTGCTTTTTCTTTCTTAGTACCATATTTAGAACGAGACTGCTTACGGTCTTTAACACCTGCAGTATCTAAACTACCACGAACAATATGATAACGTACCCCTGGTAAATCCTTAACACGACCACCACGGATTAAAACGATACTGTGTTCTTGTAAGTTGTGACCCTCACCTGGTATGTATGCGATAACTTCAATCTTGTTTGTCAAACGCACTTTGGCTACTTTACGTAACGCAGAGTTAGGTTTTTTAGGTGTAGTTGTATACACTCTAGTACAAACGCCACGACGCTGAGGACATGNATCCAAAGCTCTTGATTTACTTTTAGCCCTGATGATCTCACGGCCTTTTCTCACTAATTGCTGAATGGTAGGCATTTATTATGCTGTTTTGTTCAATTTCGGTTTATAAAAAATTCGGACGGCAAAGGTAATGTTCGTTAACCAAATACCAAAATGTTTATTCGCTAATTTTAAAAAAAGACCCCAAATCGCCTTAAAAGGGGCAAAATTAGTCCATCGCCCTTTCAAAATAGCCTGATTTTCAGTTGCTTAATTATAATTTAGCAAGCCAACCATGGCTGTCAGGGATATTTCCCATTCTTAAATCATTCAAACGCTTTTTAAGTGCAGGTGCCACTTTTAAAGCTGCAACATCAAAATCCATTACATAATCTTCATGTGCTAGTTTTGAAATGTAGGAAACAACGGCAGCAGTCCCTACCCCAAATACTTCTTGCAACAAGCCTTTTTTGTGTGCTTCTACAATTTCAGTCACTGCTAAATTTCTTTCCTCCACTTCATAACCCATATCTCTCAATAAAATAATAGCACTATTGCGGGTAACTCCCTTTAATACGGTACCTCTTTCTAAACTCGGTGTAATTACTTTTCCATCTATCACAAACATTACATTCATCATGCCCACTTCCTCCACAAATTTATGTTCAATAGCATCGGTCCACAACACTTGATCATATCCTTTTTCCTGTGCTAATGCAACAGGATATAAACTTCCACCATAGTTTCCACCATTCTTTGCAAAACCAACACCACCAGGGGTTGCACGCGTATACTTTTCTTCAATTAAAATTTTCATGGGTGCTGAAAAATAAGGTCCGCTTGGTCCTAAAATTATCATGAACTTATAAGTAAGTGAAGGACGCACCCCTAAAAAAGGATCCGTTGCAATCATGAATGGACGAATATATAAGGAGGCTTCTGGTATATTTGGAATCCAATCTTTTTCTAAAGCCACCAATTGTTTCATCCCCTCCATAAATAACCAATCGGGAACCATAGGCATTCCCATTCTTTCTGCAGAAGTATTAAAACGAATAAAATTTTGATCCGGTCTGAAAATGACCACTTCCCCTTTCTCGTTTTTAAAAGCTTTGATACCTTCAAAAATAGTTTGTCCATAATGTAATGCTGCCGTTGATGGGTCTAAAGACAAGGGTTGAAACTTTTTAATCACTGCGTTTTTCCATGCGCCATCGTTATATTCCGCCTCCAACATATAATTGGTAAAGTTTTTACCAAAGGAAAAATTATTGGGGTCAAAATGATTTAAATCTTTTGCTGGAATTTCAATAACTGGGATGGATTGCGCGCTCATGTAGTTGTATTTTAACAGAATGAATTACAAAGAAACGAAAAAAACAAAAACTTACAAGTGTTATTTTT
>JGI25910J50241_10000741_pt1 | contig 11168 bp, 8 predicted proteins | sample LauGreSBDMM110SN_3_FD_50241 | JGI IMG/M metagenome (IMG submission 50241) | reverse complement strand
TTGAGAAAAAGCAAAAGGTGTAACGAGACATGCGGCGGCAGCCGCAATAATGCGAATATTTTTCATAAGTTTTAATTGCGTTAAGTTAAAGAAGCGGGCCGCCCTCCCAGAAGACCCGTTCAAATAGTAACATCAAACTATCGCATCATATTTAATAGTTTTATTTTCGACAAATAGCTTCTTGAACCGCCCACAAGCGGTCTTGACCCCAAACCGCTGTGTTGCCAACGTGAAATGAAGGGACACCCCAAAGCCCGAGTGCAAACATCGCGCTGCGATTCGCTTCCGCAACCATTCGCCATTCATTCAGGTCGAGTGCTTCCTTGGCTTGCGTCCAGAGCAGCCCTGCGCGTTCAACAATTTTTCGTAAGTCTGTGTCGCTTCCAGCGTCAAGCCCCTCAGCCCACACCCCTTGCATAAACGACAGCACATAGCTTTCGCCTTTGCCTTGCGCTAAGGCCAAGGGCATGAGCGCGAGTCCGCGCTCAGTAGGTTTTCCTACGGGATCATTCAAACGGCCAAAAGGAATGCCACGCATGCGGGCTTCTCGGGCAGTGTCAAAGACGATGTACATGCGTTTTTCACTGGGGACGGGCAGCCCGCGCATCACCATGGGCAAAACGTAGCGCAGGTTCACCTGTGCGCCCGTGCGGCGCGCGAGTTCAAAGACCCGGGGGGCAACGATGGCGGAATAGGGGCTGCGAAAGGAGAAAAAGAAATCAATGGCCGGTGGATTGGTCAAAGCAACTGCGTCTTGAAGGTCTTCACCAGGAGGGAAAAGAAAAGGCGCAGCGTCTTGCTGAAATTGCGGAGTTTGAAGCCCCAAAGTTTGCAAGCGTTTTTCGAGGTGGTGTAAGCGGTCCACCCCCCAATACCACTCTCCGCCAAACCACAGCGTCGCACCCAGGTAGTGCCCTAGGCGCTTGCGCAACTTGTCCGCTTGTTCTCGCGTTTCATGGAGGTTGCTTGCGCGCAAGGGCGACGCGTTTGAACTATCAATGCCGTAGTGTTGCGCCAAGCGGGCTGCATCGCGCTGGCTGTAGGCTTCAAGTAAAGCGCGCTCTGGCGCAGCAGCGTCGCTGGGTGCGCTAACGCAATGGATCTCCATTTGTACTTTGTACCGCGCTTGAAACTGCGGCAATACGGACGCCAATAATTGGCTATACGGATCGTCTTCTTGGTGAAAAAAATGAACCACCTGTGCTTCTTTGCGAGCGGCCCTTCGGGATTCAAAGCGATGGCGTTTGGATTCCAAACGTGCAGGCGACAGCAAGTACTGCATGACTCTCGGAGTCAGCCAAGTTTTAAGTGACATGGTTTAAGTGCTTTATGAATGGCTCTCGGTGAGCCCATAGCGCGCAATGAGGGTGGCGCGACTTTGCGGATCGATATTGATGTTTGCGGTATCGCGACCCACGCTGGCGAGCAAGCGCGGGTCCATGATTGCCCGCCATAGTGGCGGGATATAAGCGACCAAAAACATGGCGAAGTAGCCACTGGGCAAGGTTGGCAAGTTGTCAAAGTGGCGCAAAGACTGGTAACGGCGCAGGGGGTGCGCATGGTGGTCGGAATGGCGCTGCAAGTGAAACAAAATCCAATTGGAAAAAATATGGTTGCTGTTCCAAGAGTGGTGGGGCTGACACGCCTCGTATTTTCCGGGAGCGCGTTGNCCTCTGAGTAAACCGTAATGCTCAATGTAGTTGGCCGAGGTCAGTTGAAAATTAGCCCAAAACGACGCAACAACTAAAAATGGCAAGACGTTCCAACCCAACCACGCCACCAAGCCCGACCACAAAGCCAGGGTCAATAGCGCCGGTTGGATGATTTCGTTGTGGAGTGAGAAAACGGGCAAACCTGCTTTCTGTAAACGGGATTTTTCAAGCTCCCATGCGCGAAACCAGGCGCCTGGCATTTCCCGAAGAACAAAGCGGTAGATGGACTCCCCCATCCGTGAAGACGCCGGGTCAGCCGGGGTTGCCGCATCGCGGTGGTGACCTCGGTTGTGTTCAATAAAAAAGTGGCCGTAACCGGAGGGGGCTAAAACTATTTTTGCCAACCATTTTTCAAGCTGGGTATTTTTATGCCCGAGTTCATGGCCTAAGTTAATACAAAAGCCACCCACTGAGCCGCTGATNAGTACCATCGCAAACATCGCGTGCAAAGGNAANTCAAAGCGTGAAACAAACCAGGCGCTAAAAATAAACGCAGCCCACAACACGGGCGCGAGTAAATAGGTAACCCAGCGGTAATACAGATCGGCGTCAAGGGCAGGCACTGCCGATTCAGGTGGATTACTCTGATCTTCGCCGAGTATGCGATCCAACAAAGGCACGATCGTATAAAAGAAAACCACTGGAAGCCAAAGCATCCACGCCTCTCCGGAGTTNAGCATCAAAGCCGGCCCGATCAATACGGTGGTGGGAATAAGCAGGGACAACAACCACGCATAGCGTTTGTGGTCGCGGTAGGGTTCGGCGTGCAGGTTTGCGGTGGTCATGGGCGGGTCCGCTCAATAGGCATCTTGATAAAACGAAACCTATTGTGCAGCGCCTATGCAGGACTGTTTTACGGGTTTACCCGCAGANGGTCACGCCAGTGACTGCGCGAGCCAGTTGCAAAGTTCGCTGTCAGGCGAGTCGAACCCCGAAATCACCGTAAAGTGATCCGCGCCGTCAATGCCTTTTAAAGTCGAAAGATTGCCTTGGGCGCTCCATGCTGCGTGAAATAACTGCGACTGGCGAGAAAACTCGGTGGTCTCTGCGCCGCCCCAGGTGATCCATGTGGGCGTTTTGCTGGGGCGCACCAAAAAGGCNGGGGAGTTTCTTTGGATGGTGCCAACATCGAGTTGAATCAGGGGTTGCAAATAACTGTAGCGCAGGGGTGCGAGGTCGTACAAACCGCTGATGCAAAGCGCCGCTTTCAGCGGGTCTTGGGGTAGGCCGTAGTCGCGGGCCCATTCGGTTTGCAAACACATGGCTGTTAAATGCCCACCCGCAGAATGTCCGCCCACAGCGACGCGTTGTGGGTCGCCCCCGTGGTAAGCAATATTGCGCAAAGTCCAAGCCACGGCAGCGCGAACTTGGCGGGTAATTTCATCGAGCGTGACATGCGGGCATAAATCGTAATTCACCACGACGGTCGTGATGCCGCGCTGGTGCAGACCCAAGGCAACGCTACTGAATTCTTTGCTCGAGAGTGCGCGCCAATAGCCGCCATGAATAAACACAAAGACCGGGGCGTTGGGCTGGTCTGCCGGAAAAATATCCAAAGTCTCGTGAACGGTTGGCCCATAGGGAACGTCCAGCACATGGCGCAAGGTAGAGCGCGCTATCGCACTTTGCGCTACAAAGTGTTTGCCCGGCGCGCTGGGATCGCTTAACGCGATAGAAGGGTTGTACTGGGCATCGATTTGCGATTGTTCAGTGAAATCGCGGTACAGCGGACGCTTGGCAGAGGTGGACATGGGACAGTGCTCCTGAATAATGCCCTTACATCATACGAACTTTGACCGACTTTCCTTTGATGCGACCCGCATTGAGTTTGGCACAGGCCGCGCTGGCAATNTGTCGATCCACCGCCACAAAGGTACAAAATTCAGTCACTTGAATTTTTCCGATTTGCTCTCGCGTGTAGGCTGGTCCACCTTCGTCATTGGTTAGCGCACCCAAGACATCACCCGGGCGAATTTTTTCTTTTCTTCCGCCCAGTATTTGCAAGCTCACCATGGGCGCGAGCAAGGGATCGGTGCTGGCGGGGGTGAGCGTTTCTAGGCCAAACCAGGTGCTTGAAAANTGCTGGTACTGCTCAATTTTTCCAACNGCACCCATGTCGTTCATGCTNGCCAAGCTCAGCGCCAAACCAGACGCGCCNGCNCGACCGGTTCGACCCACGCGGTGNACNTGGACCTCAGGATCAGGCGTGATNTCNACGTTGATCACAGCTTCGAGTTGGTTGATATCAAGCCCCCGTGAGGCAACATCCGTGGCAACCAGAACCGAGCAACTGCGATTTGAAAATTGCGCGAGTACTTGGTCACGCTCGCGTTGTTCGAGTTCTCCGTACAACGCCAGTGCGTTAAAGCCTTGTTGTTGCAGTAAGTCCACCAGGTCTTTGCACTGTTGTTTGGTATTGCAAAACGCCAACGTACTGACAGGTCGAAAATGCATCAACAACTTGCCCACGGTTTCCAAACGGTTGGCGCGGGTGACTTCATAAAAGCGCTGCTCAATTTGGCTTTGGGCTTGGGGCGCTTCGATCTTGATTTGCTGCGGAGTCCGCATGAATTGGCGCGCTAGCTTCTCTATCCCCTCAGGATAGGTGGCTGAGAACAACAAGGTTTGGCGCTCGTTGGGTGTTTGTTTGACGACCTTGGCAATGTCGTCAAAAAATCCCATGTCCAACATCCGATCGGCTTCGTCTAGCACCAATGTATTTAAGCCATCGAGCACCAAGTAGCCTCGCTCCAGATGGTCCATGATGCGCCCGGGGGTTCCCACCACAATGTGAGCCCCGTTCTCGAGCGAAGCGCGTTGGCCGCGCAAAGCGATACCACCGCACAAGGTCACCACCTTGATGTTGTCTTGGGCTCGCGCCAAGCGGCGAATTTCCACCGTCACTTGGTCGGCCAATTCGCGGGTAGGGCACATCACCATGGCTTGCACTGAAAACCAACGTGGGTTGAGTTTGGCCAAAAGCGCCAACGCAAAGGCGGCGGTTTTCCCGCTGCCGGTTTTGGCTTGGGCGATCAGGTCGGTACCCGCCAGCGCCACGGGCAGACTGGCGGCCTGAATCGGCGTCATCTCCAAATAGCCTAATTGCTCCAAATTGGCCAAGGTCGCCGGGGCCAATGCCAGCGTTGCAAACGCGTTGGTTTTTAAAGTCATTTGCCGTTAATGGCAAGCAACTCCACCTCGAACAAAATCGTCGCGTTGGGCGGTATGGCGCTGCCTGCGCCACGCGCTCCGTAGGCAATTGACGCTGGGCAGGTGAGCTTGGCTTTACCGCCGACCTTCATGCGCTGCACGCCTTCGGTCCAACAGGCAATCACGCCGCTTAAAGGAAACTCAATGGCTTCATTGCGTTTGTAAGAGCTGTCAAATTCACGGCCATCGGGAAAGGTGCCGCGGTAGTGCACCTTCACGGTGTCAGTGGCTTTGGGGCTAGCGCCTGTGCCGTCTTTGAGTGAGCGGTACACCAAGCCACTGGGCGTCACCACGGCGCCGGCTTCTTTGGCCGCCGCTTGGGTGACAGCGTCAGCCGCCCAGCCGGGTGAGGCACTGGCCAAGAATGCTGAAAGGGCGAGAGTCAAACCGATTTTTTTCATAGGAATCCTTAAACTAACAAAGCGTTCACGCGCTTNACGTAAGCGGCCGGGTCGGCAGGCATGCCCCCTTCGGCAAGCAAGGCCTGGTCAAACAAAATGTGCGCCAGGTCATGGAAGTGCACTGAGCCGTCGAGTTTTTTCACCAGTGCGTGCTCGGCATTCACTTCTAAAACAGGNTTNACTTCAGGNGCCGCTTGTCCNGCTTGTTTGAGCATACGCGCCAACTGCGTGCTCATGCCGTGGTCTTGTACCACCAAACAGGCGGGGCTATCTACCAAGCGGGTGGTTACGCGAACATCTTCGGCCTTGTCTTTGAGCGCTTCTTTGAGTTTAGCCAGCAGGGGCTTGAAAGTTTCTGCAGCTTCTTCGGCGGCCTTCTTTTCAGTATCGTCTTGCAAGCTACCCAAATCGACGGCCCCTTTGGCAACGCTTTGCATGGGCGTGCCGTCAAAGTCTTGTAGGTAATTGAGCGCCCACTCATCGACGCGGTCCGTCATCAAAAGTACTTCAATGCCTTTTTTCTTGAACACTTCCAGCTGGGGGCTGTTTTTAGCCGCAGCCAAGGTGTCTGCGGTGATGTAGTAAATGGCCTCTTGGCCCTCTTTCATCCGCGTTTTGTAATCTGCAAGGGAGATGCTTGCGGTATCCGTACTCGTGCTGGCAAAGCGCAAAAGTTTGGCAAGACGGTCTTTGTTGGCAAAGTCTTCGCCCAAGCCTTCTTTAAGTACCGCGCCAAATTCCGCATAAAACTTCGTGTATTTACCGATCTGCGCTTTGTCTTCCTCGGAGACCACATCGGTCACGCCATCGGCTGAGGCTTCCGGGGCGATGTCGTGTTTAGCCAAGTCTTCGAGCATGCCTAAAACGCGTTTGGTACAGCCCTCGCGAATGGCTTTGACATCGCGGCTTTCTTGAAGCAATTCGCGGCTGACGTTGAGCGGCAAATCAGCAGAATCCACCACGCCTTTGACAAAGCGCAGGTAGGTGGGGAGCAAGGCTTCGGCGTCATCCATGATGAACACGCGTTTGACATACAACTTGATGCCTGCGGTTTTTTCGCGGTTGTACAAGTCCATGGGCGCTTTGCCGGGAATGTAGAGCAGTTGGGTGTATTCGGTGCTTCCCTCAACGCGGTTGTGCGTATGGGCCAAGGGCGCTTCAAAATCATGGCTGATTTGTTTGTAGAAGTCGTCGTATTGCTCTTGGCTAATGTCTTTCTTAGCCCGCGCCCAAATGGCGTTGGCTTTGTTGACCGTTTCCCAGTCGCCGGTTTTAACCATAGCGCCCGGTTGGCGGCCGCCGCTTTCATCGCTGGGGTTAATCAGTTCGCCATCTTTCCATTCTTCCTTTTCCATCAAGATGGGAAGGCTGATGTGGTCCGAGTATTTGTTGATAATCCCTTTCACTTTCCAAGCGTTGGCATAGTCTTGCGCGTCTTCGCGCAGGTGCAAGGTCACGCTGGTTCCGCGNTGTTCGCGAGCAATCGCTTCNACTTCAAANGCNCCGCCACTGGCTCCGCCATCGCTGACCCANCGCACGCCTTGTGCCACCGGCAATCCCGCCCGGCGCGATTCCACGGTGATTTTGTCGGCCACGATAAAGCCAGAATAAAAGCCAACGCCAAATTGGCCAATGAGTTGCGAGTCGGCTTTTTGGTCGCCGCTGAGTTTGGAGACAAAGTCTTTGGTGCCGCTCTTAGCGATGGTGCCTAGGTTGTCGATCGCTTCTTGTTCGGAAAGTCCAATGCCGTTGTCGGTAATGGTCAGGGTTTTGGCGTCTTTATCAAAAGTCACTTTGACTTTTAACTCCGCGTCGCTTTCCAACAAATCGGGTGCGTTGATCGCTTCAAAGCGCAGTTTGTCGCAGGCGTCAGATGCGTTAGAAATTAACTCACGNAGAAAAATCTCTTTGTTGGAATAGAGCGAGTGGGTAACGAGGTGCAGGAGTTGCGCAACTTCGGCTTGAAAATTAAGGGTTTGCTTGGTCATAAAAAGTGCGGTTTCTAAAGTAAAAAACGAGTCAGTCGCAGTGTNTGGNAAAACATTGGCCCCNAAAGATATNGGGGCGGGGGAGGAAATTTCAAGGCGTTAAAAACGCTCGTGGGGTGCGAGGTAACGCCACTGGCCGACGGGTAAATTTCCCAGCATGACTTTGCCAATACGCACACGCTTTAAGCCGACAACTTTCAGGCCAACTTGCTCACACATGCGGCGAATTTGGCGTTTTTTTCCTTCATGCAAAACAAAGCGCAGCTGCTCCGGATTTTGCCATTCAACCTTGGCATGCTTTAAGGCCTGACCATCCAAACTCAGCCCATGGCGCAAGAGCTGAAGTTTTTCAGCAGGAAAAACCGCTTGCACGTCGGAACTGATGGGGTCATCGTCGTCAATGCGGCTGAGTTGGGTCGGGGCTGCAGGCCTTTGCAATGGCCGCCCGGGATAGGTTGCCGCGGCGGATGTGGCTGCGGCAGTGTTGAGTACGCCCGTGTAAATCACACGCACCAAATATTCTTTTTCCATCACCGCGTCTTCGCCAATCAATTGGCGGGCGACACGGCCATCTTGGGTNAGNACCAAAAGACCGGTGGANTCAATGTCTANGCGCCCTGCTGGAACCAGGCTTTTGAGTTGGCTGCCGTGAAAGAAAAAACGCGCATTGTCTTCAGCCCAGCGGTTTTCGGGCTGTACCAAGGTGATGGCGGGCTCGTGGCCGTCTTCGGCTTGGCCGCTGACCAAACCCAAAGGCTTGTTGATCAGCACGGTCACCAAATTGGCTTGTTGGCCTTTGGCGACTTTGTCGATCTCAATTTTGACATCGGGCGCGACTTGCATGCCCATTTCAGCCACGCGACCATTGACCTTGACCCAGCCCTTGGCAATCCAGTCATCGGCTTCCCGCCGTGAGGCTAGCCCCAACTCAGCCATGCGCTTATTCAATCGCAGCGTTCCGTTGGCCCCAAGGGCTGCGGTGTTGGTTTGTCCTTGAGGAATGGGAGCGCCTTGCGGTGGGGGAGCAGCCCGTCGGAAGGGGGTTTGAACTGTAGCGGGCGCTTCGGTTTTTTTGGAGTCAATCATGGGCTACAGAGTTAATAGGCTTGCAAGCCTTATTTTACGGGCTTTAGCGCAGAACCACTTGCGAGCGCAGCGCTGAAATGTCCAACACCCGAAGCCCTCCGTATTCAACCCGAATCGAGCCTTGTTCGGCCAACGTGGTCAGGGCTTCATTGACCCGTTGGCGTGANAGGCCCACCAAGTACGCCAACTCTTGCTGGGTAATGCGCAAGACCTCTCCAACCCCGGGGTACAAGACNGGGTTAAACAANGCAGCCAAACTTCGTGCNACGCGCACGTCGGGGTTGTTCATCCGGTCAATTTCACGGGCGGCAATAAATTGACCGAGTCGCTCGTTGAGCTGGTTCATCACAAAGCGGTTAAACCCAATCGAGTGGTCTAANAGCCANTGAAACGTGTCGATGTGCAAACCAGCGACACGGCTTTTGCGCAAGGCCTGGATGTTGTAGCGGTAGTTCTCCCGCTTAAGCGCCGTCCCCTCGCCAAACCAACCGCCCGGAGGTACGCCGGTGTAGGTCATCGTTTGCCCTTGGGCATTGTCGGTACTCATTTTGAGCAAACCATCAATCACCCCAAACCAATACGTGACGGGCCTCCCGGTGCGGCACACCATATCGCCGGGGCTGGCGTCGGCTACCTTTAAATCTGCAACCGCACGGTCTAGTTCTTCTGCACTGAGCAAGCGAACCCAGGGAATGGCGCTCAGTTCCCCTTGCGTTAAAGGCCGACGGCGTTGGTAGAGGGTGGTTTCTGTGGTCATGGCGATTCTGATCTGAGCTTGATTGTCATGGTCGTGTCAGTTACGGGTAGTTTCAGGGCCGATCCCGTCAGTTAGCAGAAAGCGAAGGGAAAACACCTAGCGGATTGTGGCCTCAATTGTCGTTGGAATGACAACTTAACGTCAAATGCAGTCTTACTATCGCCCCATATTCAAGGCCTAGGCGCACCTTTTTGGTTGGTCCCTGGGTTGATGCAGGTCATAAGGATTTGGGATGCAAACGACTTTTCCGCAACTTTTATTGCAACACGCCAGCGAACGCCCGCAAGCGACAGCCATGCGCGAAAAGGAATATGGAATTTGGCAATCGCTCACTTGGAGTGACTTAGCAGCCATGGTGGAACACCTCGCCTGCGGTTTACACCAAGCAGGGCTGCAACGCGGTGACCACATGGTGGTGGTGGGCGCCAACCGTCCGCGCTTGTACGCCACGATGCTGGCGGCGCAGTCGCTGGGCGCCATCCCTGTGCCTTTGTACCAAGACGCTGCCGCTGCCGAGTGTGTGTTTCCGCTCAATAACGCCGAAGTTCGATTTGCTTTTGCAGAAGACCAAGAGCAGGTGGACAAGCTGTTGGAAATTCAACCGCAGTGTTCGCTGTTGACCCATATTTATTTTGATGACCCACGCGGCCTGCGCAGTTACGACGAACCAGGTTTGGCTTCTCTGGATGAATTACTGGCGGCTGGCAAAGTTTACGCGTCTGCCCATCCTGATTTCTTTAAAGAATCTGTGAAAAGTGTCAAGCCAAGCGATGTGGGCGCCATGTTTTTTACCTCGGGCACCACCGGCAATCCCAAAGGCGTGGTGCACACCCATGATTCCTTGCTCAACCGCGCGCGCGCAGGCGCGGAGTTTGACCATTTGACCAACCAAGAAGAAGTATTGGCATACATGCCCGTGGCATGGATTGGGCAAAATATTTTCAGCTATGCGCAGTGGTTGGCCTGCGGATATGTGGTGAACTGCCCAGAATCTGCGGCGACTGTCACCATCGATTTGAAAGAAATCGGCCCGAGTTACTACTTCGCACCGCCAAGGGTGTTTGAGGGCTTACTCACCAGCGTGATGATTCGCATGGAAGACGCCAGTGCACTCAAGCGCCGGATGTTTAAGTTTTTCATGTCCGTTGCGCAGCGTGTCGGGCCCAGCAAGATGTCTGGCCAGTCGCTGGGGTTTTTAGATGGTTTGCTTTACGCCGTGGGTAATTTTTTGGTCTATGGCCCCTTGCGAAATAACTTGGGGATGAGCCGTGTGCGCGTCGCCTACACCGCGGGTGAGGCGATTGGACCGGACTTGTTTAGCTTTTACCGCTCGATTGGTATTAACTTAAAGCAGTTGTATGGGTCGACAGAGACGGCGGTTTTTGTGTGTTTGCAACCCGACCATGAAGCCCGCGCTGACACGGTTGGCGTGCCATGCGCTGGCGTGGAGATTAAGGTTGCTGATAACGGTGAAATCTTAGTCAAGTCGCCCGGATTACTGAGGGAGTATTTCAAAAATCCGGCTGCCACAAGCGAAGTCTTAACCAACGATGGTTGGTACCACACCAGCGATGCAGGGTTTATCGATGCCCATGGCCATCTCAAAATCATTGACCGGGTGAAGGATGTGGGCCGTATCAAGGGGGGCGTTTTCGACGGCTCACTTTTTGCCCCTAAGTACGTGGAAAACAAACTCAAATTTTTCCCGCACATTAAAGAAGTCGTGGCCTATGGCGATGGCCGAGAAAAAGTGTGCGTCATGATCAATATTGACTTTGATGCCGTCGGAAACTGGGCCGAGCGGCGCAACCTCCCGTATGCGGGTTACACCGACTTGGCCCAAAAATTAGAGGTCTACCAGCTTATTAAAGAGTGTGTTGAAAAAGTCAATGCGGATTTGAGTGCCGACGCCTTACTCGGTGGTTCGCAAGTCAGCCGATTCTTGGTGCTGCACAAAGAGTTGGATGCCGATGATGGCGAGCTCACCCGAACCAACAAAGTCAGACGCGGCTTT
>JGI25910J50241_10000739_pt1 | contig 11174 bp, 11 predicted proteins | sample LauGreSBDMM110SN_3_FD_50241 | JGI IMG/M metagenome (IMG submission 50241) | reverse complement strand
GTAGCGCTAGCGACCTTCCGAAAAAAGATTATAAAGACATTGAAACAAATAAGATTGTTTTAGCAAGCGGCGAATATAATTTAAAATTTATAAAAATGCCTGGTCGCATTATTATAGATATGTGTGTCATTTTTCGCAAAGAATTTACATTAAGTTCTAATAAGTTAGACTTTACATCAAGCTATTTTATTAGTGACTCTATTAGTAAAATTGCGTTAAATAATGAAAATAATAGCACCAAAATATATAGCAAAAATCTTACAGGTATTAGCGTGGGAAGTTTTATAAAGTTTGACGAACAAGGNTTTAGTAATAATTTATATAAAAAAGGCAAAAAATTTGAAATTATTGAAATTAATAAAGACGAACAATGGTTTGTAATTGAGGGTCTAGAAGAACTGGATTTGGCCAATTACAAATATAACTGGGGATTAGCAAAAGANGANGTGTCTCCACAAGAAATATTTGCNCTTGCTAACGGTTCNGATTATGACCGATGGACTGTTGGTAAATATTGTCTTGCGGATTGCGACAATGTTATTTGGTTATTATTAAAAGTAGATGTAATTACAGACAAAGTAGAAATGTCTAATTTATGTGATGTCCCGCTAAGCTATTTACTATTGCGTGGACAAGGAATTAAATTACAAAGCTATGTTTCTAAAAAATGTGGAGAAAAAAACACGCTTATGCCAGTTGTAAATAAGCAAAAAACAGGNGGAGGGTATGAAGGTGCTCATGTTTTTACACCAAAAACCGGAATATACTTAGAAGAGCCGGTTGCTTGTGTTGACTACAGTTCCCTTTATCCGTCGTCTATTATTTCTGAAAATTTGTCACACGACTCAAAAGTATGGACTAAAGAATATGATTTAGACAATAATTTAATTAAAGAAACAGGGGAAAAAGCTGAGCATGGAGACTATAGGTATGATAACTTATATGATTTGGGATATAAATATATTGATGTGAAATATGATACATATAAATATATGCGACCCAGCCCAAAGGCTGCTGAGAAAAAAGTGATTATTGGTTATAAAATTTGTAGNTTCGCCCAATTTCCAGATAAAGACGGTAAAGCTATTATGCCTGCTATTTTAGAGGAGTTGTTAGCTGCGCGAAAAGCAACGCGAAAATTGATATTATTAGAAAAAGATGACTTTATGAAAAACGTCTTGGATAAGCGACAACTAAGTATTAAAGTAACAGCCAACTCTTTATATGGCCAAATGGGAGCAATTACAAGTGCGTTTTATGAAGGGGACGTTGCCGCATCAACAACAGCTATTGGTCGTAAATTATTATTTTACGGAAGGGCAATTATTGAAGAATGCTATAATGATGTGTTGGTAACATTAGATGATGGAACAATTGTAAAGGCAAAAGCAGAATGTGTATATGGTGATACAGATTCAGTGTTTTTCAAATTTAATTTGAGGGATCCTAATAGCGATGAAAAAATTATAAATAATCAAGCTCTTATTTATACTATTGAACTAGCAAAAAAAGCAGGGAATTTAGCAAGTCAATTTCTAAAAAAACCACACGATTTAGAGTATGAAAAAACATTTTGGCCTTGGATATTATTATCCAAGAAACGGTATGTGGGTATATTATATGAAGAAAATATAGAAAAAGGCAAACTAAAGTATATGGGTATTGTCCTTAAACGCAGAGACAATGCTCCGTTAGTAAAAGACATATATGGAACTATTGTAAATATTATTATGAAAGAAAAGAGTATTATTAAATCAATAAAATTTCTAAATGAGAGTCTTGAAAAATTGATTGCAGGACAATATTCAATTGAAAAATTATTGGTAACCAAATCTTTACGAAGCTATTATAAAAACCCAAATCAAATAGCACATAAAGTATTGGCCGAGCGAATCGGACAACGAGACATTGGTAATAAACCAAGTTCGGGTGATAGAATGTATTATGCATATGTTGTTAATGCTAATAAAAAAGCACTTCAAGGCGAAAAAATAGAGACACCTGATTTTATTATTCAAAATAAGTTGAAATTGGATTATGCTCACTATATTAGTAATCAGATTATGAAACCATTATTACAGCTTTATGCGTTAAATTTAGAAAATATGAGTGAATTCAAAAAAAAACGCGGCATTACACTACAATCGTGGTATAATGAAATAGACAAATTGCGAAGTAAATGGCATGAACAAGAAAAATTTGAAAAAAAACTAGAAGAACTAAAATGTAAAGAAATTAAAAGCCTATTATTTGATAGCTATTTAAAAGAATGTAAATAATATTAGTAATTAGTAATTAGTAGTTAGTAATTAGTAGTTAGTAATTAGTAATTAGTAATCTTGTAATATTATATTATAATATATAATAATAGTAGTATATGGTTAATAAATTAACATATAAGTTAATTTCAAATTTTTCACAAAAATTTAATAAAAATAAAACAAATAAAATAATAAAAAATTTTAATACAAAGTCTGGCTTTACAAATGTGTTATTAGAAAGTGATTATCTTCAAGATAAGAAAAAAACATATACAAATTTAATTGATGTCCAGTCAAAAATTAGCGACCAAAAACAAAGTGGACGTTGTTGGATTTTTGCCTTTTTAAATATAATTCGCTATAAAATGATTAAAAAATANAAGTTGGCACCGGATTTTGAGTTTTCGCAAAATTATTTGTTTTTTTTTGACAAATTAGAAAAAGCGAATTATTATCTTACTTATATAATTGATACGTATGATGTAAGTGTAGAAACTATTCAATCAAATGATAAATTAGTTAAATTAATACATATATTAGACAATTTAACTGATGATGGTGGTCGTTGGAATGTATTTGTTAATTTAATTGAAAAATATGGTATTGTTCCTAAAACAAATATGGATGATAATTTTCATAGCGCTAATTCAGAAGAACTTAAAAATTTTTATAATGACTTTCTACGCAAATGCGCTCATAAAATAAAAACTACGCCCAAAAACGAACTTATTAAAAATAGAAATGCTTTATTAAACTCTATGTTATTAGAATGCTATAAAATTTTAGTTGTGTTTTTAGGAGAACCGCCCACTAAAATAACTTGGGAATATTACGAAGAATCAAAAGAATCAAAAGAATCAAAAGAATCAAAGAAAGCTAAAATGATTAAAAATATTAGCCCTCTAGACTTCTATAAAAAGTATGTTCCGTATAATGCGAAAAATAAAATATGTTTAATAAATTATCCATGTAAAGAAGCGCCTTTTTTTAAACAATATGACGTGCAATTGTCATTTGATGTTTTAGGAGAGAAAAGACGGGGTCTAATAAATGTTCCAATTGACTATTTAATTGATGCGACAAAGAAATCTATAGACAACCAGGAAGCTGTTTGGGTTGGTCTTGATATCGACAAGTATATTTCACATAAACATAGTTTTATGGATAAAGAAGCTTTTGACTATGATTCAATTTTTGGATTTAATAATTACATGGCTAAATGTGATTCATTAAATTATAGACAAACAGCTCCAGTCCATGCTATGGTAATAAAAGGTTATAACTTAAATAACTCAAAAACCAATGGATTTCTTGTTGAAAATTCTTGGGGAGATAAAATGTTTGAAAAAGATGATAGTGTGGATTATGATGGAAACTATTATATGTCTGAGTCGTGGTTTAAAGATTATACATTTGAAGTGGTTATAGATAAAAAATATTTACCAAAAAAAATACTAACAATACTAAATCACAAATCAATTATATTACCTTATTGGAGCCCTTTTGGCGCATTATTACGAAGAAAAATGTAGCTTGCTGGTTTTTATAGTATACTTGGTTATCAATTATTATATAAAAATTGATAGCTAATTATATTATATTAATTAGGTTATAATCTACATGAATAGATTATTAAAAGCTATTGAACTTTTACAATTACATTTGAGAGAAAATAATAATGGCAAACATAGTAATGGCAAACATACTAATATAAGCTGTAGTCATCCTGCTACTCTATCTGCAAAAAATAACAATTGTTATTTATTATTTAGTTATTATAATCCTAACCACATATTTGTAAATTATATAATTTACAAAAGAACTCTAAGTCAAGTTATTGTAAAGCATGTAATAATAATAAGAATTATTTAACACACTTACGCAAAGTTGCTTATTCAAAAAAAAATGATACGCATAAGCTATGTATTGACTTACGAAAAAAATTTGACAAAATTGCCAAACTTGAAGAGTTATATAAGAAAGAATGTACTGAACTCTTACAATTTAAAGAGTTACTAAAAACACAACCTACTATTTATATTGACTCAAAAGAAAAACTAGCAAAGTATAATAAAAAAAAGAGTAAGCTACAAAAACAAATAGCATTAGAAAATAATAAATTACTAGCTAAACGTGTTAATTATATTATTTTACTTAAAACGATTGATTTATAAAGCAAAAAAACTTTATAAGGTCTTCAATACTAAAATAAAATGTTCTATCAGACTCTTGAACGCTATAAGAAATAATATTGGAATCAGACAATATATTATATCGACAGTTAGGACATGATTGATGTGTAATTAACCACTCATTAATAGCTTTTGAATTAAAGATATGTCCACAACCATTAATTTTAGTTACTCTATGTTGTGGTAAAAAATCTTCGTGTGTTATAGAACAAGACTCATTTAATGGTTCGCATAACGAGCAAAAACTACATTCTGTTACATTATTAGTAATAATTGTTTGTAAATTACGATGTGACAATGCTTCAAAGTATTCAAAATTTAAATCATCGACTATATTAATATTATTTGCTACGCTATTTGCTACGCTATTGGCTACGCTATTTGCTACGCTATTGGCTACTCCATTATTAGCTCTGGCAAATAATTCTGTATTATTTACCATTAATTGATAATTATTAGCGTGATAATGATAATACATGGTTTCTTGCATGTGTCTTATATTTGTGCTAGCATTATTTAAGTATTCAATACTGGAATTAACTGTTCTTATATAATTATTTAAGTACACCATTGAATTATGTAACATAGTTAATTCAAAGTTATTAGGATTATTCATATTATATATATTATTAGGATTATAATTAGCATTATAATTAGGATTGCTATTATGATTATTCATATTATATATAATATTCAATATAGTTAACTATTTAATTAATTATTTAAATATATATAAATATACAACTATATAAATATACAAGTATATATACATATACTTATATACTTAACTACATAATGATGTCTACTATTAATTATAAAGTAATGTCTACAAATGGCTTACTTAATAAATATAATAATAAAGGGTTAACTGGATTATGTAATTTAGGCAATACGTGTTATATTAACGCATGTATGCAAATATTATCACATTGTTACGAATTTAGTGAAATTCTTGAAAACATTACTATAAACACTAATGAAAAATCATTAATACTTTATGAGTGGAAGCAGTTAAAAGACTTAATGTGGACTACTAACTGTGTTATTAGTCCAAATAGATTTATAAGAGCAATACAACATATGGCAGAAGTAAAAAATAGAGAATTATTTACAGGGTATGCTCAAAATGATTTGCCCGAGTTTTTAATTTTTTTATTTGACTGTTTTCATGAAGGTATTGAACGTAAAGTAGATATTAATATAGTTGGAACATCAAAAAATAATATAGATGAAGTAGCAAAAAAATGTTATGTTATGATAAAAAATAACTATTCAAATAGCTATTCAGAAATATTACAATTATTTTTTGGAATACATGTATCATTAATTATTTCAAATACCAAGGAAAATAAAATTTATAGTATTACACCGGAAAGTTTTAGTATAATAAATCTACCTATACCACGCGACGTTAATAATTCTAAAACATATACTATTTATGATTGTTTTGATTTATATACAAGTAATGAATTATTGGAAAATGAGAATGAGTGGTTTAATGAAGCTACTCATATGAAAGAACCTGTAAAAAAATGTATTAAATTTTGGAGTTTACCAACTATATTGATAGTTGACTTTAAACGATTTGATAATAATAATCGTAAATTAAATAATATTATAGAAACCCCACTATGTGGTGTTGATTTTGGCAACTACGAATTGGGATATAATAAGGCAAATTGTATATATGAATTGTTTGGAATATGTAATCATAGCGGAGGCGTTCAAGGGGGACATTATACTTCATATGTTAAAAACGCAAATAAAAAATGGTATAGTTATAATGATACAACCGTAACCGAAATTAGTGAAGCATCATTAATTAGCGCAAAAGCTTATTGTTATTGTTATAGAAAAGTATAATGGCATTGGCATTATTTAATAACTTTTAATATTTTATGTAATCAATAATATTATATATTATTTATATATAATATTATGACATTATTTAATAATGTGACTGAAGATTTTTATAATAATTTAAATAATTTAGGCACTAATCCTTTTGTATTAGTGGTGTTAATAATAATTATAATAGTGTATTACATATTATTTAGTTTTTTAGGAAAATCTTTGACCGGCGACGATGACTATGACTATGAACCTTCTGGCTCATATTTTATTTTAGAAGCACTGTTATGGGGAATGTTTATATTATTAATCTTTGTAAATGGATTAGCCTATTTTTTTAATATTAATGTTGTAACAGAACTTAAAAATATGTTTTCAGCCGAGCCTGAAATAAGAATAAAATCCACTATTAGTGGACCAGATATATGTATGAATTTTAGTGAAGTATATCATGTTCCGGGTAATAGATTTACATATCATGATGCTAAAGCTGTATGTAATGCTTTTGAGGGTGAAATGGCAACATACGATCAATTAAGAGAATCGCAAACCAAGGGAGCAAGCTGGTGTAGCTATGGTTGGACTAAAGACCAGCTTGGTTTATATCCAACAAGCCAAAGTGATTGGCGAGTGTTACAAGGAAAAGAAGGTCACGAATACGATTGTGGATTACCAGGAATAAATGGTGGATATGTTCCTAATCCGCATACACGTTTAGGGTCGAATTGTTATGGAGTAAAACCCAAACAAAGTGAATTAGAAAAACAATATATAGATAAAGATTTATATCCAAAAACCAATAAAGAATTATTATTTGAACAACGTGTTAAATATTGGAAAGATAGAATAAGCAACATTTTAATAAGCCCATTTAATAATAATAATTGGTTTAAAGTGTCTGTGTAATGTTTAGTATATTGCTATTTTGATTTTTGCTTTTGTTTTTGCTTTTGTGACTGAGATTGTGTTTGCTTTTGTGACTGAGATTGTGTTTGCTTTTGTGACTGAGTTTGTGTTTGTGTTTGTGTTTGTTTTCGTGTAAATGTTTTGTCTTGTTTTTTAGACAGCTTAAGCTTAGGTTTTACTTTTTGTGTTTGATTGGGTTTTGTATTGTCAAAAAATCCTAGCAATTTCATAAACAATGAATCTTTCATTACTGGATTTTCTTTTGACGAATCAGTTGAGCTAACACAATTAGTGTCATTATTGTTGGTTTCTGCTATATTAAATCCCGGTAACATATACAAGTTCTTTAGTAAACTATTTGATTTATCTAAATCATTTATATTTTTATATAAACCATCTATAGCGTTATACATTTATATAATAGAATTATATTAAATTACTTCAATTATAAACTCGTTTAATTGTTTTATTAACAGTATATGTTCTTTTTGATTTAATATAGTCTAATAGTGATTTAATGGTTGCGCTATTAGTTGTTGCGCTATTAGCAGTTGCGCTATTAGTTGTTGCGCTATTAGCNGTTGCGCTAATATTTCTACTAAAATATTCAATAAAACATTGCTCTAAAAATTTATAGCTTAGTCCATTAGGTTGTTTTACTTGTATAAAATTTAGTTTCCCATCACTTATGTTGATAATAGGATATTTTTTATTAGCATTATCAAAATGCTGTATTAAATGATTTGTTAAGTCATCTTTTTCATCTTTTAATAGTTGTATTTGACTTATTAATTGTTTAGCTTGATTATCTAAGACCACCCACCTTTTAATTTTGTCTTCAATACTCATTACTAAATTACTTTGTTAGTGTCTTTAAGTTGTTTTCTTAAATACTTTACCTTTAAAAAATTGATTTGTTGATTTATTATAACTTTAGTACTATATTAATAATATATTATGAGCATGCAAACTATTGACGAGTTTATTATAATTATTGATAACGCAATAAATGATGGAAATGTAGATATTTTAGTAAAAGCAATTACTCATTATCAAAATAGTATACCAATTAATTATATTAATAGTGCTAAAATTATTTTGTATGAATTGTTAATTGAGAAAATGGAATGTACGCATATTAACTAATTAACTAATTGGTTAAATAGTTAAATAGTTAAATAGTTAGTTAAATAGTTAGTTAAATAGTTTAAAAAAATTAGTATGTGCGTCTTCTTGATTTTTTATTACTATTTTGTGTAAGATAGCTTCTAGAACGAACGTGTTTGTTACTTCTTTTTTTCATAAAGTCTGATGCCGCAAATAATCCAGCTGGAACTAGTAACTCTAAAAACGATGACCCACCATTGGCACTTCTTCTACTCTTTCTTCTTCTAGTTCTTTCTCTCATTTTTATATAAATAATATATATAAAAATAATTAAAATACTTAAATAATTATAATTAATTAAGCAAAATACTTAAATAATTATAAATAAGTAAAATACGCAATATACTTATTTTAATTATAAATAATTAAAATACGCAATATAGCTAAAATTATTCAGTTGTTCGATTATTATGGCTATTTAANTTAATATTATAACGAATTAATAACAGTAAAACTCCTAAATGTAAAATAAAACTTGTAAATATGAAAAATATAAAAAAATACAAATATATATTTATTTCTTTTAAAAAATACTCTAAAACAGGAGAGAATATTTCTTTTAATTCTTTTTTGGTTTCTTCTGTTTTTAGAAAGTTAATACATTGATTGGCTANGGCATTCTTTAAAACCATTTTAAATAGTACTATTTAAAATATTACTATTTAAATATTTAAATACTAATGCGCACAAATTTAATTACATTTTTATAATGTTAAATTAATTAAATGAATAATAAAATATATGAACTAACAGATGATTTTGATTTTAATTTAGTAAAGTTAGAAAATCCTTCTCTCATAAGTGGTAATAATTATTATAGTAAAATCAATAATCCTACAAAAAATAATCTATATATTCAACTACCTAAATGTAATACAAAACAAGGTGTTGTTAATACTAATAATAAATGTTTTTGTGATTTAGAATTTATGAGCAATAATAAAGAAGTTATAGAATTTTTTGAAAATCTAGAAAATCATTGTGTAAAAGAAATATGTGCTAATAAAGAGTTGTGGTTTTATGATTCCACTAGCATATCAGATGACGATATTCAAGAATATGTTGTTCCAATTATGAGGTCATATAAGACTGGTAAAAAATTCTTAATAAAAACATCAATTAAGCAAGATAAAATTATTATATATGATGAAAATGAAAAAAAAATAACTTTAGAAGAATATGATAAAGTTAATGATATTGTACCATTAATAAATATAAACGGGATAAAGTTTTCAAAGTCTTCTTTTATTATTGATATAATATTGGTCCAATTTATGATATTATATCCTTGTGATAGTTTTGAAAATCAGATTTTAATTAAANTAAATAAACCCATAAACGGTTTAGAAAATAAAAAGATTAATGTTAATGACTTAAAAAAAGTAACTAACTTAAAAAATAATAAAGTTATTTATGATGACACAAGCTCTGTAAACGATGAAGACGATAGTAGTGATGATGACGTGATTAACCTAGAATCTCAAGAACTTACTAATGTTGAAGTTGCTAATGTTGCTAATGTTGCTAATGTTACTAATGTTGCTAATGTTGCTAATGTTGCTAATGTTGCTAATGTTGCTAATGATTCATGTATAAGTGCCGAGGAAATTGTTTCTTTGTCACTTGAAGAAGACGCACACGATGAAGAAGCTTGCGGTTTAGTAATTGAAGAAACAGATAAATTAGCTAATAATAACATTAATGTAAATAATAATGATTCATTTAGCGTAATTTCACAACATAGCAATGTATTAAATATTCATTCTAGTGCTTTAGAAAATAATCCTGTTATTGAAATATGTGATTTAGATAATATTATTGTAAATAATGAACCAATTGAACTTAAAACACACGATAGTATATATTTAGAAATATATAAAAAAGCAAAACAAAAAGCAAAAGAAATAAGACAAAATGCTATTCAAGCATTTTTAGAAGCTAAAAATATAAAAGTTAAGTATAATTTAAACACACTTGATGGGTCGTCGAGCGATGAAGAAAGTAAATAGTAAATAGTAAATAGTAAATAGTAAATAGTAAATAATAAATTATAAATTATAAAGGAATTAGTAATATTAATAACAATTACTAATAATTAGTAACAATTAGTAACAATTAGTAACAATTAGTAATATTAATAACAATTACTAATAATTAGTAATAATTAGCAATATTATTAATTATATTAATTAATTATTATTGAAAATTTTTTATTGTTTATTTTATATAAAATGACAGTTTTAAATAAATTAAGCAAAGGAATTAAGAACGAACAAGTTTTAGGAGTTATTGCTTTATTATTTGTTGTATATGCTTTTTATAAATATTCCGAGGGTAAAAATATATTACAGTCACCTATGACAGCATTGAATCCATCATCATATTCATCTAACCCATCCATTGAAAATGTGTCTTCACAGTCTATTACAAACAGCAATACTACTTATGCGCCATATAACGGAAATTCAAATTCACAAATAGCTACATCGGCAGATAGTGCTAGCGCCATTAACCAATTAGTGTCATCAAAAGCTGTATCTAATCCTGCCGATTTATTACCAAATAGTTCGGCAAATGATTGGTCAAATCTAAATCCAGTAAGCAGTTCTGATTTAAGAAATATTAACTTATTAAATCCTACACAATTAGTTGGAATCAATACACAAGGTTCAAGTCTAAGAAATTCCAATTTACAGATTAGATCAGAACCAGCAAATCCAAGAACCAACACAAATTGCCCGTGGAATATTTCTACAATTGAAACAGATACCTTTAGAAGACCGTTAGAAATAGGAGC
>JGI25910J50241_10000736_pt1 | contig 11186 bp, 10 predicted proteins | sample LauGreSBDMM110SN_3_FD_50241 | JGI IMG/M metagenome (IMG submission 50241) | reverse complement strand
AGCAGCCCCAATTTTAGATCGCAAAGAAGAACAAAAACTTTGGAAAGATTTCAAAGTTGCCCAAGATGTATTTTTTGCTGCTCGTACTGCTGCCCTATCAGTGCTTGATGAAGAACACACAAAAAACTTAGCCGCGAAGAAGTTATTGGCTGAAAAAGCTGAAAAGATTCTGCCCATCACAGACATGAAATCAGCTCGACAAGCCTTAAAGCCTATTCAGGAAGAGTGGAGCAAAATTGGTCATGTCCCCCGCAAAGACAAAGAACAAATTGAATCAAGATTAAAATCTGTGGAAGAAGCAATAAAAAATACTGAAAAAAATGAAATTAATCGCACCGATCCAGCAAAAAGTGCTCGTGCTCAATCAACAATGCAATTACTTGAAGTAAAAATTGCCAAGACTGAAAAAGAACGAGAAGCAGCACTGGCTAAAGGTGATAACAAAAAAGCTGAAACTCTTTCCATCACAATTGAAAGTCAAAAAATGTTACTTGATGCCACAAAATCAGCTTTAGCTGAATTAACTCGCTAAACGCGATAAACGTCGTAAACTCCCGCAATATTTTTTACTGCCGCTAATACACTGCCCAAATGCTTTGGGTCAGCCATTTCGAAAGCAAACCTGGAGAGAGCAATTCTGTCTCGGGATGTTGAAACCGAGGCATTCAAAATATTTACATGATGCTCAGACAATGTTCTTGTGACATCTGAAAGCAAACCATTTCGATCTAATGCTTCTATTTGAATATTAACTAAATAGATTCCCGAACTAGATTCTGGCCAAGTAGTTTCCACTATTCTTTCTGGTTCATTCTTCAAATCTGTTGCGTTGGTGCAATCAATTCGATGAACTGATACTCCTTCACCTCGGGTTACGTAACCAAATATTTCATCTCCCGGAACAGGTGTGCAACATCTGCTCAGTCGGGTATAAACATCATCGATTCCTTTAACATTCACACTTGGGGAATTTGTTATATTCCCACTTCTTCTAACTCTGGTAGGAGCAATTGCTTCTGAAAGATCTTCACTCGCACCTTCTTCCCCACCGTGGAGTTGTAATAGTTTTGCCACCACACTTTGGGCACTAATCTTTCCTTCCCCAACAGCTGAATAAAGTTCATCAATTCCTTTTATTCTTAATTCGTGAGCAACACCAACCAGGGCTTGATTTGCCATCAGTCGATGAAGTGGCAGATTTTGTTTTCTTAATAATTTAGCTATCTCATCTTTTCCTTGCTCAAGATGTTCTTCACGTCTTTCTTTAGTAAACCAGGCTTTAATTTTACTTTTAGCTCTTGTCGATACAGCAAAGTTTAACCAGTCATGGGAAGGACCAGCAGTCTCAGATTTTGTGGTAAAAATTTCAATATTGTCTCCACTAGAAAGAGTTGAATCTAATGAAACTAATTTTCCGTTCACTCTTGCTCCCACACAATGATTTCCTACCTCGGTGTGAACTGCGTAAGCAAAGTCAATTGGAGTAGCACTATTGGGTAATGCAATCACATCACCAGCTGGTGTGAAAACAAATATTTCATCTTGCTGACCTAGGTCATAGCGCAACGAATCAAGAAATTCATCTGGGTCTTCTGTTTCTTTTTGCCAATCAACAAGTTGACGTAACCATGCCATGTCGTCAGTTGGTTTCGCATCATTTCCTTGACGTTCTTTGTATCGCCAATGGCTAGCTACACCGTATTCAGCTTCCTTATGCATGTCTTGGGTTCTGATTTGAAATTCAATTGGTCGACCATTTGGTCCCATTACCGTGGTATGAAGTGAACGATAAAGATTGAATTTTGGCATTGCTATGTAATCTTTGAATCTGCCCGGCACTGGATTCCAGCGGGAATGAATTGTGCCTAATGTGGCGTAACAATCTCTCACATCTTCTACCAAAATTCTTATTCCTACCAAGTCATAAATTTCGTTAAAGTCTCTGCCACGCACAATCATTTTTTGGTAAACCGAGTAATAATGTTTTGGTCTACCACTTAATTCAGCTTTTATTTTGGCATCACTTAAATCTTTTTGAACAAATTCCACAACTTCTGCGATATCACGATCTCGTTGCGGTGCTCTTTGTCCAACTAGGTGCACAATTTCGTCATACATTTTGGGATAAAGACCAGCAAAAGATAAATCTTCTAATTCCCATTTGATGGCATTCATGCCCAAACGATGAGCTAAAGGAGCAAATATTTCTAAAGTTTCCCGAGCTTTTTGTTCCTGCTTATCAGCAGGTAAAAATTCAAGGGTGCGCATGTTATGTAATCGATCAGCTAATTTGACGAGTAATACTCGGATATCTTTGGCCATGGCAACAACCATTTTGCGAACAGTTTCTGCGGCACTTGCATCACCGTATTTCACTTTATCTAATTTGGTTACTCCATCAACTAATCGTGCAACCTCTGTTCCAAAATCGGCTTCAAGTTTTTCAATTGAGTAACCGGTATCTTCCACAGTGTCGTGCAGTAACGCAGCCGCCAAAGTTTCACTAGACATTCCCAAATCAGCCAGAATGGTTGCAACAGCTAAAGGATGAGTTATGTAATCCAGACCGCTTAGGCGCTTTTGACCTTCATGCTGTTTCTTGGCCACAACATATGCTTTATTAACTAATTCAATATTGTCTTTTGAGTGATATTTTTTAAGCGTTTTTAAGAGTGGATCAAGTTCAGGATTCTCAGATTTCCAACCAGTTATTTTGGCTATTCTACTGCGCGTGTCTGGAGCATCAGTCATGTTTGATGCCTCCCAGGAATTTCTTCAACTGTTGGCTCTTTAGTTTAGCAATGAATAAATTGCAATTAAAAACTACTTAAGATTTCTTTCTTTTTGAGCGCGTAAAGCGTTTAGGTTGAGTTCTTGGTCCTGCTTGCATCAGTTGATTGGCCAAAATTGGGCTACCAGTTATCTTCATACCTTCTGGTCCATCCACTCCCGCATTAACTCTTCTAGCATGAACTCGTCTTGCTAAAGCTTGAATTTCTGGTTGACGTTCTTTTAGTTGCACCAAAATTGGGGTGGCAATAAAGATTGAAGAATATGTTCCGGCAGCAATGCCCACAAATAAAGCTAATGCTAAATCTTTTAGGGTTCCGGCTTGGAGAATTCCTACTCCCACAATCAAAATTGCTGCTACTGGTAAAAGTGCCACGATGGAGGTGTTAATAGATCTAATTAAGGTCTGGTTCAGTGCCAGGTTGGAAGATTCACGGTAATTCAATCTTGATTGGGCAATGATTCCTTTAGTGTTTTCTTTTACTTTGTCAAAAACAACCACAGTGTCATAAAGTGAGTAACCAAGAATTGTTAGAACACCAATCACAGTGGCTGGTGTTACCTCAAAGCCAGTGATGGCATAAACACCAATTGTGATCAACAAATCGTGTAGTAATGCAACTATTGCTGCTGCTGCCATTCTTAATTCAAAATAAGCAGTTAAAAAGAGAATAACTAAAAGCACAAACACACCCAAGCCGATTAAGGCCTGTCGGGTAATATCTGCACCCCAGGAAGGACCAACTGATTGGGTGGTGATCAAACCTGGTTCAACTTTAAAATCTGTTGCAATCTTGCTAATAAAGATTGCAATTTCTGTTTCATTTAGTGGTGGTGTTTGGATTTCTAATCTTTCATTTCCTACCGCAATAATTACCGAAGTTTCAACACCGGCATTTTTAACAATGTTTCGGGCATCTTCCACACTGGTCACACTTGGCACATTAAACTTTGCGCCACCTTTGAATTCAATGCCCAGATTTAATCCACGACCAAATAAACCAAAAGCTGCTACCGCAATGATGATGAACGAAATAAAATACCAAAGTTTTCTTCTGCCCACAAAATCAATTGAGGTTTCACCTGTATAAAGTCGGTTTCCAACTTCATTAAATTTCATTATTTGTCACTTCCATTCAAGATTGTGCTACCGGCGATAAGGCGTTTGCGTGAAACTCCGGTTAAAATCCCGCCAGATTCAGCCCAACTGGATTTACCAAAATAAGTAACCAAAGGATGGGTGAACCAGAAAGCAACCAAAACATCTATCACTGTGGTTAATCCTAAAGTAAAAGCAAAACCTCTCACACTTCCCACACTTAGGGCATAAAGCACAACTGCTGCCAGCAGTGAAACAAAGTCTGCCGCTAACAATGTTCTTCTTGCTCTAACCCAAGCCAATTCAGTAGCAACTCTTAATGATTTACCATCACGGATTTCATCACGGATTCTTTCAAAATAAACCACAAACGAGTCAGCCGTAATACCAATTGCCACAATCGCACCCGCGATACCTGCCAAAGTTAAAGTAAAACCAATTGATCTACCCAAAGCAATAATTAGTAGCCACAAGAAACCGGCGGCGACAATTAAGCTGAAAACTGCCACAAAACCCAATGCGCGGTAATAAATAAGTAGATAAATTACTACCAAAATCAAACCAATAGCTCCAGCCAATAAACCTGCTGACAATTGATCTTGTCCAAGTGTTGGACTAATTGAAGTTGATTCGGCAATATTTAATGTCACAGGTAGAGCTCCATAGCGCAGCACTTGTGAAAGTTGTTTAGCTTCTTCTGCTTTAAATGAGCCTTCAATTTGTGCTTTGCCACCCAAAATAGGTTCAGAGAAAAATGGTGCCGAAACTACTAGCCCGTCTAACACAATTCCAAAACGATTTTGTGGTGAAGGAAGTTTACTTAAAGTAATTGATGCTTCAGATAACTTAGTTGCACCTTGAGAATCAAAATCTAAAGTAACCATCCACCCACCAGCACCTTGTTGGGGCAAACTGGCTTGAGAGTCAGAAACTTGATCACCAGTGATGAATGCGGGTGCTAACACAAATTTTTCAAAACCATCTTTAGAACAGGTGAGCATATATTTAGTTGGATCATCTGCCCTACCACCTTGGAGAAGTCCAGGGGTAAAACAATTTAATGACAAATATTGTTCATAAAGTTCGTCAGAAGTTGCTGCTTGAATTGGTAATTCTGTTGGTTGCACAACAGCCTTAGGGCTGACACTTGGAGATGCACTGGGTGAAGCACTAGGAACAGCAATTTCAATTCCATTGCCAGCAGCCAGTACTGCACGAAAATCTAGTCGTGCTGTTTGTTTAAGTAAATTAGTAATTCCTTCAGGATTAACTCCTGGAACGGTTACAACAATGGCCGCATTTGCGCCACTTCCTTGCACAGTTACTTCTGCTTCTGCCACACCAAAACCGTTAACGCGTTGGCGAATAATTTCAACAGTTTGATTTATCTGATCTTGTGTTAAAACACCTTCAGTGCCGGGTGCTAATTCTGGTGTCAAAATAACTTGTGTACCACCACGTAAATCAAGTCCTAATCTTGCTTCGTGTGATGCCCCAGGCCAAAAAGCCCACAAAATTGTGGCACCTAAAACCAGTGTTATTAAAATTAGTAATCTACCTGGACGTGCGCGATTTGCGGCAGACACTTTTTAATGACTCCTAGGAAAGATTATTGTGTTTCATTCAGTATTAATACCGTGCTTACTAAGTATTCCGTATGCCTATATTTATTGACCCAAGAGGTCTAATTTATTCGGTTATATCCAAGACTTGTTGAGCAGGAACACTTTTACCCAACAATTGGTAGGCCGAAGGTGTGGCAATTCTTCCTCGAGCAGATCTAGCTAAATATCCAATTCGAACTAAGAACGGTTCACACATATCTTCCACAGTTTCAGGTTCTTCCCCAACAGCAACAGCCAAAGTGGAAAGACCAACTGGTCCTCCCCCAAATTTGTTAATCAAAGCATCAAGAATTGCTCTATCAATTCGATCCAGGCCACGGTCATCGATTTCAAATAAAGTTAATGCTTTTTTGGCAATGGTGATATCTACTTGGCCAGTTGCATGAACTTGGGCATAATCTCTGACTCTTCTTAACAATCTGTTAGCAATTCTGGGTGTGCCTCGTGAACGTTTACTTATTTCCACAGCTGCATCTTGTGTGATTTCAACTTTNAATAATCCAGCGGATCGGTGCACAATTTGTTCTAATTCAGCTGCTTCGTAGTAATCAAGATGCGCGGTGAAACCAAAACGATCACGTAATGGACTTGGTAATAAACCAGCTCTTGTGGTTGCTCCGATCAAAGTAAAAGATGGTAAATCTAAACCAATGGCGTTTGCTCCCACACCTTTACCAACGACAACATCAACTCGATAATCTTCCATCGCTAAATAAAGCATTTCTTCAGCTGGTCTTGCTAAACGATGTATTTCGTCTATAAACAAAATTTCACCAGGTGTTAAAGAACTTAAAACTGCCGCTAAATCTCCGGCATGCTGAATTGCCGGACCTGAAGTTACTCTGATTGGTGCACCTAATTCTGAAGCAACAATGGTGGCCAAAGTTGTTTTACCTAAACCGGGTGGACCGGATAGTAAAACGTGATCTGCCGAGTTTCCTCTTTGTAAAGCTGCTCTCAGGATTAAATCTAGTTGTTCACGAACACGATGTTGTCCCACAAATTCTGCCAAAGTTTTAGGACGAAGTGCACCTTCAACTTGTCGATCTTCTTCACTTACCTCAAGTCGAATTATCTCTAAGCCCACATCTTCTGTGGCTTGATCATCAATGTTCATCTGGTTTTACTTAATAATTTTAACGCAGTTCGAAGAGAATCTGAAAGATCTGCTTCATTTTCTGGTGTTGGCACTTGTTCAGCCGCACTTGAAGCATCTTTGCGATTCCAACCTAATCCAACCAGGGCTGTGATCAAAGATTCTCGCCAAGAAGTAATAGCCGAATTCTTAGGTGAAGCAATTTTGTCACTTAATTCTAAAATTAATCTTTGAGCACCTTTTTTACCAATTCCAGGCACAGCGGTTAAAGATCCAATATCTGAATTAGCTATGGCGTTACTCAACTTTTGTTCACCCATCACAGAAATTAGATTTAATGCCATGCGTGGTCCCACACCAGAAATTGTTTGCAATAACAAAAACATATCTTTTTCATTCGCGTCAGCAAAACCATAAAGTGTCATGTGATCTTCTCGCACCACCATCACAGTAGGTACTTGAACTTGATCTCCAACTTTTTTTCCTTTTAAAGCATTTGCTGAAGTTAACAAATTCATTCCCACGCCACCCACATCAACAACTGCTCCTAGGGCAGAAATATCTGTCAATGTTCCTTTTACAAAGGCAATCACGAAACTGCTCTCTTTCTAATTTTTTCGTCTGCTCCACCACGCCATAAATGGCATATTGCTAATGCAACAGCATCAGAGGCATCTGCTGGCTCAGGCGCAGAGGAAAGTCCGCAGATTTTTGCAATCATGCGACCAATTTGACGTTTATCTGCTTTTCCAGAACCGGTAACAGATGCTTTAACTTGAGTTGGGGTGTAAGTGAAAACTTGGCACCCATGTTTAGCTCCATTAACCATTGCTATGCCAGCTGCTTGTGCTGTGCCCATAACTGATTTCAAATTATGTTGACTAAAAACTTGTTCGACTGCTACTACATCTGGTTTGTACTCTTTAATGATTTGGCTTAAAGCAGTATCTAAAGCCAAAAGGCGATCAGCTAGAGCATCAGTTGGTGGTGTTCTAAAGACCATGACCGTTTTAAGAATTACTTTTCTACCTGGAGCTTCATCAACAATGGCCAGACCACATCTAGTTAAACCAGGATCAACACCTAAAACTCTCATGTTTAGTTACTGACCCTTCAAATAATTATTTAACTAATATTACCCAACTTGTGCCATAACTTCATCTGAAACATCAAAGTTTGCCCAAACTGTTTGTACGTCATCTAAGTCTTCTAAAGACTCAATTAAGTTAAAAATCTTTTTTGCAGCCTCAGCGTCAAGTTCTACGCTCACCGATGGAACAAATGATGTATCTGCAGAGTCATAGTCAATTTTGGCATTTTGTAGAGCTGTTCTTACTTGTACTAGATCATTAGGTTCACTTATTACCTCAAATGATTCCCCTAAATCATTTACTTCTTCAGCACCTGCATCTAGCACAGCTGATAAAACATCATCCTCAGTTAATGATCCAGTTTTAGAAAGTAAAACAACACCTTTTCGAGAAAACATGTATGAAACAGAACCAGGATCTGCCATATTGCCATCATTTCTAGTCATCACTAACCGAACATCTCCTGCTGCCCTATTTCGGTTGTCGGTTAAACATTCAATTAAAACAGCTACACCGTTTGGCCCATATCCTTCATACATAATTGTTTGGTAATCAGCAGCACCTTCTTCTGTGCCACTACCTCTTTTTAATGCTCTATCAATATTGTCGTTTGGTACTGAATTTTTCTTAGCTTTCTGAATTGCATCAAATAGTGCTGGGTTGCCCTCAATATCTGGGCCACCAAGTCTTGCTGCTACTTCAATTTTTTTAACCAACTTGGCAAATAGTTTGGCACGACGAGAATCAATGATAGCTTTCTTATGTTTAGTCGTTGCCCATTTACTATGCCCTGACATATTTAATCCTTTTTATGAATTAACTCTTGAAACCGATTTTGCCATCTGCACAAAATACTCATGTATTCGGTTGTCGTTTGTTAGTTCAGGATGAAAAGATGTGGCTAAAAGAGCACCTTGTCGAACCATAACTGGATGTTCTTGGTTATTTTCAGTTTTATAGGTGGCAAGAACTTCAACTTGGCTTCCTACTCTCTCAACCCAAGGAGCGCGGATAAAAACCGCTTTAAAATTGTTTTTGAAATCTTTTAGTGCTAAATCTGTTTCAAATGAATCAACTTGTCGACCAAAAGCATTTCTTCTAACAGTGATATCTATTCCACCAATAGTTTCTTGATCACTTCTACCATCAAGTATTTCTTCAGCCAACATAATCATTCCGGCGCAAGATCCATAAACTGCAAATCCGTCTTTTACAAATTTTCGTAAAGGATCTAATAAGCCAACTCTTTTGGCCAACATACTTATTGTGGTTGATTCTCCACCTGGAATTACCAAAGCATTAACTGTTTTTAATTCTTCAGGGTTTCTAACTTTTTGCACAGCAACATTAAGAGAAGTTAAGGAATTAACGTGTTCTCGAACATCACCTTGTAGCGCTAAAACCCCGACTCTTAACAAGAGTTACCAGCCGCGTCCGGCAAACCTTTCGGAAGCTGGCAAGACGTCAATATTAATTCCCACCATCGCTTCACCAAGTCCGCGTGAAACTCTTGCGATAACTTTTGGATCATCAAAGTTCGTGGTTGCTTCCACAATTGCCTTGGCTCTTTGACAGGATCTCCTGATTTAAAAATTCCTGATCCCACGAAAACACCATCTGCTCCTAGTTGCATCATCAATGCAGCATCGGCTGGTGTGGCAATTCCACCGGCGGTAAATAACACCACGGGAAGTCTGCCCAGTTCTGCAACTTGAGCAACTAATTCATAAGGTGCTTGCAAATTTTTTGCAGCGGTATATAACTCTTCTTTATCTAAACCTTTTAGTCGAGCAATATCTCCCCGAATTGTTCTCATGTGTCTAACAGCTTCAACAACGTTGCCAGTTCCTGCTTCACCTTTGGAACGAATCATGGCTGCACCTTCAGAAATTCTTCTTAATGCTTCACCTAGATTTGTGGCACCGCAAACAAATGGAACTGTGAATTGTCGTTTATCAATGTGATATGCCTCGTCAGCTGGTGTTAAAACTTCTGATTCATCTATGTAATCAACACCAAGACTTTGTAAAACTTGTGCTTCAGTGATGTGGCCAATTCTTGCTTTTGCCATAACCGGAATGGAAACTGTGGCAATGATTTCATCAATCATGTCTGGATCGCTCATTCGAGCAACGCCGCCATCTTTACGAATATCTGCGGGAACTCTTTCTAAAGCCATAACTGCAACTGCACCAGCGTCTTCAGCAATTCTTGCTTGCTCAGCATTGATGACATCCATAATGACGCCGCCTTTAAGCATTTCTGCCATGCCTTGTTTGACTCTTGGTGTACCAGTGCTGTTGTTTTGGTTGGCCACGATTTCCTTAATTTTTGGGTATCCCAACTCTAGCCCAAGATAGTAATTCCACAACTTATGTATAAGTCTTATTGCAAAGACTTAGCAATACTCCAAACCATGAGGAATCTGCACATCTAAATCCAGTAGAACTGGCATGCGGGCCCGACCAAAGAGTCGGAAACTGCGCACGATCCATCTTTTTCTTACTTTGATTACGGATGTTGCCGCATCGTTGTAAAAAGTTAATGCATATTGCACTCGTCTGGTAGCTCCGGCTGCTTCTTGAATCAAGTTTTTATGATTGGGATATTTATTAATATCAAAATCTTTATCAAACAATTCACCTAAGGCTTTAGTTACTTCACTTTCTATTTTCCACTCGTTTGGTGTGTGAACTTCTAAAGTTTCTTCACTTATTGATGCGTGAATTGCGTTTGCTAACCTTAATCGTAATTTTTCATCAAGTAAATCTAAACCTGCGATATCTGAACAAATTGCTGAGCGAAGAGCAAGTTGGCGATCAAGGGCATTTCGAGCATTCTCAACTTTTAAATGTAAACGATCTAATCTCCCGGCAACATTGGATAGATATATTGCAAAAAGAATTAATCCTGAAGCGATTAAAACCCAATTACTTGTATCCACAAACCTATTCTGTCAGAAATGAGTTCTTAACTCGTCTGCGGTCAAGTCTTCCAGTCTTAGTTAAGCGACCATAAAGTTGACCTCGAAAGTCTTCTCTCACATTTCTGCCTTCAACACTTTTAACCGCTTCGTAAACATCAAGTATTTGTCTAACAATTACCGACCAATCAAATTGCTTAGCTCTACTTAAACCTTGTTTTGTTAGATTTTCTCTTTCTGATTTATTGCCTAAAATCTCAATTAAAGATGTGGCTAAATCATTCACATTATTTGTTTCAAATAATTTGCCATATTTGCCGTCTTCTAGTACTTGTTTAAAAGCTGGTAAGTCTGATGCTAAAACTGGTGTTCCAGATGCCATTGCTTCCAATAAAACTATTCCAAAAGATTCCCCACCCAAGTTTGGTGCCACATAGACAGTTGCAGATGCGTAACATGATGCTTTTACTTCACTAGAAACAAATCCTTTAAATTCAATGTTGGAATGATATTTTGCATCGATAGCTTTCAGAATTTCTTGCTTATCCCCAGGTCCCACGAG
>JGI25910J50241_10000730_pt1 | contig 11267 bp, 9 predicted proteins | sample LauGreSBDMM110SN_3_FD_50241 | JGI IMG/M metagenome (IMG submission 50241) | reverse complement strand
CAAATCGATGTCGGCAATGCTGGCACCGACATGGCCATGCGCATGGCCACCGGCATCTTGCAAGCCAACGGACAAATTGCCGTGGAACCTTTGATGGATGTGAGCTTGGTGGGTCAGGCTGTGCTGCACATGGCCAACCTACCCCTGGAGGCCAATGTGATGTTTCAAACCATCATGGCCACCAAAATGCCATTTGCGGGTCGAGGCTGAGGGTGCGCGGCTAAATCAAGCAGGCGCCTGATGGCTGTAAGGGGCCAGCGGGTTGATCCAGGCCCTATAGAGTCAAACTTCGCCGAATGCGTCCTTGTCTAGGGGGGTGAGCAATGTCAAAGCCACCATGGCAGATGCGCTTTGGGGGCTAGACTGTGCGTGCATCAATCCACTGGTCACTGTCAGACATCTAGCCGGTGGGCACTAGGACGCACAACAAAAGCGTGGTGCTTGACGCAATAGATACATGTGCTGCTGCAACCGACCTTGAGAGAGGCGATCCGTTGCATGGCCTTGGGCAGGTTAGGCATGTCAAGGCCGCAAGCGATCCAACCCCAGACCGCTGATGTCAATTTCCGGCAGGCGATCACTGACCAAGTCGCTCAACACCTTGGCACTGCCACTGGCCAACGCCCAGCCGCTGGAGCCGTGGCCCAAGTTGAGCCACACACCGGGCACTCCACTGGCGCCCAGGATGGGCGGGCCATCGGGCAGCATGGGTCGAGCGCCTTTCCAAATTTGCAGGTTGTCGGAAATTTTGGCTCCGCCTGGGAACCAGTCGCTCAATACTTTGTACAAGGTTTCCAAGGCTGCGGGGTTGTGCTTTTGTGCTGACCCACCCAGCTCGGCGCTGCCAGCGACCCGAATGCGCTGGCCCAAACGGGAAATGGACACTTTGTAGCGTTCGTCCATCAGGCCGCTGCGTGGTGCNTCCAAGGGGTTGCGAATCGCCGCAGTGACGGAGTAGCCATGAACGGCNATCATGGGCAGGTGCACACCCAAAGGGCNCAGCAAAGGCAAACTGCCCATGCCGGCACANACCACCACGGCATCGAAGGGCTCCGCAGCGCCAGCGCCTTTGACCTGCAATTGGGTGGGCTGGCTGCGCGACAGGGGCAAAAGCGTGGTGTTGAACGCAAACCGCACGCCCATGTTCTCGGCTTTTTGTTTCAGCAGCAAGGCATATTGGCGGCAATTGCCCACCTCGTCTTGGGGCAAATGAATGGCAGCGTGCAGTGCCGTTTCCGGGTTCAAAGCCGGCTCCAGCGCCAGGGCTTGCTCGGCATCGAGCAATTTGTGGGTCACCCCAGCATCGCGCAAAAACTGCAAATTGTTTTGCGCCAAGGCCAGGTCTTTGGCGCTGCGCAACAGCACCATATAGCCTTCAGAGCGATCAAATTCGATGCGTTCGCGAGCGGTCGTGGCGTGCAGTTGCTCGCGGCTGTAAAACGCCAACCGCTGCATGCGCTCCCGATTGGATAAGTGGGTGCTTGCGCGGCAGGCTTTGAGCCAAGATGCCATCCAAGAGACCTCAGCGCCGCTGGGCCAACCCAAGCGCACGGGCGCATGGCGCCCCAACAAATGCCGCAATACTTTCCAAGGCATGCCCGGCGCAGCCCAGGGTGTGACATATCCCGGCGCAACCACGCCGGCATTGGCAAAACTGGTTTCTTCCCCCACACTGCCATGGCGTTCAAAAACCGTGACGGCGTGTCCTTGGCGGGTCAATTCGTAGCCGGTGCTTACCCCGACGATGCCCGCCCCGATGACGGCGATCTTCATGGGGCAGCCCAGTCATGGGCCCCAGAGGAGGCGATGCGTGTGTATGTTAAGATCATTGGGTTTTGTTGGCGTGAAGGTTTGGTCTTTCACGGTTGACGAATCAATCCCAAACCAGCCCCCACAAGGTGTTGACCCGTTTTACAGGCGGGTCAATGAAGGGCTGGATTTTAGACCCAACCTTTGGAGAAATACCATGTCAGTCACCATGCGCGAAATGCTCGAAGCCGGCGTCCACTTTGGACACCAAACCCGCTTTTGGAACCCCAAGATGTCACCGTTCATCTTTGGTCATCGCAACAAAATTCACATCATCAACTTGGAAAAAACACTGCCCTTGTTTCAAGAGGCAACCAAGTTCGTGCGCCAATTGGCCTCCAACCGCGGCACCGTTTTGATGGTGGGCACCAAGCGCCAAGCCCGCGACACCGTGGCCCAAGAGGCCCAACGTGCAGGCGTTCCCTATGTGGATCAGCGCTGGCTCGGCGGTATGTTGACCAATTTCAAGACCGTCAAAACTTCCATCAAGCGACTCAAGGACATGAAAGCACAGCAAGAGCTGGGCTTGGACGCCATGAGCAAAAAAGAGCAATTGATGTTCGCCCGCGAACTCGACAAGCTGGAAAAAGACATCGGCGGCATTCAAGACATGGTCACCTTGCCCGATGCGATCTTTGTGATCGACGTGGGTTTCCATAAAATTGCCATCGCTGAAGCCAAAAAATTGGGCATTCCACTGATTGGTGTGGTCGATACCAACCATTCGCCCGAAGGCATTGACTATGTCATCCCCGGCAACGACGACTCCTCCAAGGCCGTGACTTTGTATGCGCGCGGCATTGCCGACGCCATATTGGAAGGCCGTGCCAATGCCGTTAACGACATTGTCAAAGCCGTTGGCGAAGGTGACGACGAATTTGTCGAGGTCAATGAGGCCGCATCCGCCTGATATTTTTCGAGACAGGCGTTTGCCAAAAGGGGCTCGAGCAGCCCCTTTTTCACAGCCTGATTTTTTCAACATCATTTGATTTCTTACGGAGAACACCGATGGTCGCAATCACTGCAAGCATGGTCGCCGAACTGCGCGCCAAAACCGATGCCCCCATGATGGAGTGCAAAAAAGCCTTGACCGAAGCCGAGGGCAACATGGACAAGGCAGAGGAATTGTTGCGGGTCAAACTTGGCAGCAAAGCCGGCAAGGCCGCCAGCCGCGTGACCGCTGAAGGCGTGGTCGCTGCCCATGCCAATGGCAAAGTGGGTTCTTTGGTCGAGCTCAACTGCGAAACCGACTTTGTGACCAAAAACGACAGCTTTTTGGCCATGGCGAATGCCACTGCCGAGTTGATCGCGCAACACAACCCCAGTGACTTGAACGCCTTGGGCGCCTTGCCCTACAGCCAAGATGGCTTTGGCCCGACCCTGGAAGATGTGCGCAAAGGCTTGATTGGCAAGATTGGCGAGAACATGAGCTTGCGCCGTTTCAAGTGCTTCAACCGTGGCCATGATTTCGCACACTACCTGCATGGCACCCGCATTGGTGTGGCGGTGGAGTACACCGGGGACGCGCAAGCTGCCAAAGACGTGGCCATGCACGTGGCGGCCATGAAGCCCGTGGCCTTGACCAGCCAGGATGTGCCCGCAGAACTGATCGAAAAAGAGCGTTCTGTGGCCACTGCGAAAGCCGCGGAGTCGGGCAAGCCGGCTGACATTGCCGCCAAGATGATCGAAGGTTCGGTTCAAAAGTACCTGAAAGAAGTTTCATTGTTCAACCAAGTTTTTGTGAAGAACGACAAGCAAACCGTTGAACAAATGCTCAAGGCCACGCAGACCACCATCCATTCATTCACGATGTATGTGGTGGGTGAGGGCATCGAGAAAAAAGTAGACGATTTCGCTGCCGAGGTCGCTGCCCAGGTTGCAGCGGCCAAGCAAGGCGCTTGACAAAGTCCAGGTCACGCTGGGCTTCATGCGGGCGTGACTTGGTTCTTGGCCATTGTGTTGCCAGGGACTGCCATTACACTTTGACTTATCTGCAAGGAACCTGAACATGTCTTCGCCCAAGCCCGCCCACCAGCGCATACTGCTCAAGCTGTCTGGGGAGGCATTGATGGGGGATGATGCCTTTGGCATCAACCGCGCCACCATTGTGCGCATCGTTGAAGAGGTGGCGGAAGTCACCCGATTGGGCGTGGAGGTGGCCGTGGTGATTGGCGGGGGCAACATCTTTCGCGGTGTGGCTGGTGGGTCGGTCGGCATGGACCGCGCCACCGCAGACTACATGGGCATGCTGGCCACTGTCATGAACGCATTGGCGTTGGCAGACACCATGAACAAAGCGGGTTTGACGGCGCGGGTGATGTCGGCCATTGGCATTGAGCAAGTGGTCGAACCCTATGTGCGCCCCAAGGCCTTGCAATATTTGGAAGAAGGCAAGGTGGTTATTTTTGCTGCGGGNACAGGCAACCCATTTTTCACCACCGACACCGCNGCGGCTTTGCGCGGGGCTGAAATNGGGGCCGANGTGGTCCTCAAAGCCACCAAGGTGGACGGTGTGTACACCGCAGACCCGCACAAAGACCCCACCGCGACGCGCTACAGCACCATCAGTTTCGACGAAGTCATTGGGCAAAATTTGGGCATCATGGACGCCACGGCCTTTGCCTTGTGCCGCGACCAAAAGCTGCCCATCAAAGTGTTCTCCATCGTCAAAAATGGTGCCCTGAAAAGGGTGGTCATGGGTGAGGACGAAGGCACCTTGGTCCACGCCTGAACAAATTCAGCACAGGAGACAAGCAGCATGACGATCGCTGACATCAAAAAAACCATGGAAAGCAAAATGGACCAATCCATTCAGGCTTTTGGCCATGGTCTGACCAAAATCCGCACGGGTCGGGCCAACCCGGGCTTGCTCGATTCGGTGCAAGTGGACTACTACGGCAACATGACCCCCATCACCCAAGTGGCGAACGTCAGTCTGCTGGATGCGCGCACCATCAGCGTGCAGCCTTGGGAAAAGGGCATGGGGGCCAAAATTGAAAAAGCCATTCGCGACAGTGATTTGGGCCTCAATCCCGCGTCCATGGGTGACCTGATCCGCGTTCCGATGCCGCCCATGACCGAGGAGCGCCGCAAGGAGTTGACCAAGGTGGTTCGCAGCGAGGGCGAAAACGCCAAAGTGGCGATTCGAAATTTGCGCCGTGACGCCAATGACGCGGTGAAAAAATTGGTCAAGGACAAATTGGCCTCCGAGGATGAGCAAAAGCGTTCTGATGCCGAGGTTCAAAAAATCACCGACAAGCACATCGCCGATGTGGACAAACTGATCGCGGCCAAAGAGCAGGACATCATGTCCGTCTGAGACGGTCAAGGTTTCATGCTCAAGCAGCGCATCATCACCGCCCTAGTTTTGTTGGCGCTTCTTTTGCCGGCATTGTTTGCCACACCCCCAGAACCCTTGGCCTTGTTCACCCTGATTCTGATGGCTGCGGCCAGTTGGGAGTGGGGACGCCTCAACGGTCTGGGCTTTCGCCCGGCACTGACCTTGACAGCCGTTTGCATTTCTCTGTGCGCAGCCAGTTGGCTGGCTGGCTGGGCCGTCCAAGCGCCAGCGGCCCTGTGGTGGATAGCGGGTTTGGCTTGGTTGATGGGTGGGGCTTGGATGCTGCGACGCGGTGTCCTGGGCTGGGGCTTGTGGCCGCGTGGTGCCCGATGGGTGGGCGGCATTTTGGTTTTGTGGCTGACTTGGTTGGCTTTGTGCCAGTCCAAAAATATGGGCGTGAATTACCTTTTATCGGTGCTGGCATTGGTCTGGGTGGCCGATGTGGCGGCCTACTTTGGTGGCCGTGCCTTTGGTCGGCGCAAGCTGGCGAGCAACATCAGCCCTGGCAAAAGTTGGGAGGGCGTCTTCAGTGGCGTGTTGGCCGTGTGTGTGTTGGCATTGATTTGGCTGGCCTTGGATGGTCAGCAAATCAGTGCAAGCCCCAGCCTGTTCAGCATGCTCTTGCAACATTCTCCAGTTTGGGCTTTCATGGGTGTGGCGTTGCTGGTGGGCATGAGCGTGGTGGGTGATTTGGCCGAATCTTTGGTCAAGCGCAGCGCGGGCGTCAAAGACAGCAGTGCCTTGTTGCCTGGCCACGGCGGTGTGCTGGACCGGGTGGATGCCTTGTTGCCCACATTGCCGTTGGCCCTGATGTTGGTGCAAGCATGAGTCTCCCCATGAAGCAAACCCTGACCATTTTGGGCTCCACAGGTTCCATTGGTGCCAATACCTTGGATGTGGTGGCCCGCCATCCTGATTTGTTCTCAATTTTTGCGTTAACTGCAGCGGTGCAAGTTGACACCATGCTCGCCCAGTGCCAACGTTTTTTACCCCGCTATGCGGTGATGAGCAGCGCGCCCCATGCGGCGCAGTTGCGTGAAAAAGTGCGTGAACTGGGCTTACCCATTGAGGTGTTGTCTGGCCCCGCTGCACTGGACCAAGTGGCCAGTGCCAGCGAAGTCACCACGGTCATGGCGTCTATTGTTGGCGCCGCAGGATTGTCCTCCTGCTTATCCGCCGCACGTGCGGGCAAGCGCTTGTTGTTGGCCAACAAAGAAGCCTTGGTGGTCGGGGCCGAAGTTTTTTTAACCGCCGTGCGCGAGGGCGGTGCCACTTTGCTGCCCATTGACAGCGAACACTCAGCCATTTTCCAATCACTGCCCGAAGACGCGAGCACCTGGGACGCGCGGGTGGAGAAAATCATCCTGACTTCATCCGGGGGTCCGTTTCGCCAGCGACCGGTTCACGAGCTGGCCTCGGTGACCCCCGATCAAGCCTGTGCCCACCCCAATTGGCAAATGGGACGAAAGATATCAGTCGACTCGGCCACCATGATGAACAAAGCCTTGGAGGTCATCGAGGCGCGCTATCTTTTTGGTCTGGCGCCTGAGCGCATTGAGGTGGTCATCCACCCCCAAAGCATTGTTCACTCGATGGTGCAGTACCGCGACACATCTGTGGTGGCGCAGTTGGGCACACCCGATATGCGGGTGCCCATCGCCTTTGGTCTGGGTTGGCCCGAACGCATCGCCTCTGGGGCCCAGGCCCTGGACTTTCAAACGCTTTCAGCCATGACATTTGAGGCCATCGACAGCTTGGACCACCCGAAGCGATTTCCAGGCCTGTGGTTGTCATGGCAAGTGTTGAGGGCCGCTCCGGGAACCACGGCTGTGCTCAATGCGGCCAATGAAGTGGGGGTAGATGCCTTTTTGAATGGGCGCATTCGTTTTGACCAAATCCATCACCTCAACCTGGAGACATTGTCGGCTTGCTTGCCCATCGCGCCGGTCAATTTGGAGGACGTCTTGAACATCGATCAACAAGCCAGGCGCGCGGCGGTGGGCCTGTGTGAGCGCTGGAGCGCATGAAGCGATATTCATCATGACGGTGCTTGCTTTTTTGGTGGCTCTGGCGGTGTTGATTGCCGTTCATGAGTACGGACATTACCGCATGGCCGTGGCGTGTGACGTCAAGGTTTTGCAGTTCTCCATTGGTCTGGGCCGCCCCATTTGGCGCTGGCGCTCCAGCCGCCCTCGGCTGGGCCAAGACACAGAATTTGTTGTGGGGTGGATCCCCTTGGGCGGCTATGTGCGCATGCTTGACGAAACCGAATCCGAAGTGCCTGCCCATGAGCGCGAACGGGCGTTCAATCGACAAAATTTGTGGCGGCGCAGTGCCATCGTGGCTGCAGGCCCCTTGGCCAATCTATTTTTGGCATTTGTATTGCTTTGGGGTTTGAATGTCTGGGGGGTGTCCCAGCCCCAGGCCATTTTGGCCAAACCTGTTCCTGCATCCATCGCTGATCAAGCGGGTTTGCGCAGTGGCGACACGGTTTTGAGCGTGGCCACCGATGGCGGCACGCCTCAGGACATTTATTCGATGCCTGATTTGAACTGGACATTGATGCAAAACGCGGGTGCGGTGCTCGATTTGCTGGTGCAGTCGCGTGACAGTGGCAAGCAAAGGCAGTTGCAATTGGATTTGACCCAAGCGCACACAGACACCAGTGACGCCCAATGGCTGCGCAGTTTGGGTTTGCAAGGCGCATGGACGGCGCCAGTGGTGACCGAAGTGGTGGCCGCCAGTGTGGCCCAGGCCGCAGGCATCAAACGCGGCGACCGGGTTTTGCGGGTCGATGGCAAAGCGCCTGAGGATGCCAGTGAATTGCGCCAACTCATCCGCCAGGCAGGGCAAACCGATCCGCCCAAAGTGCAAATATGGGAGGTGCAACGCCGTGGCGACAGCGCCTTGTTGATCGAAGTCAAACCCGAGCGCGCACAGGAGGGCCCGTCATGGGTTGGGCGGGTTGGGGTTCGGTTGGGAGAACCGCCGGCCCAAACTGTGGTGCGCCATGGGCCTTTACAAGCTGCTCAACTGGCGGCACAAAGGTGTTGGGAATTGTCTGTGACGACCCTGAAAATTTTTGCTCGGATGTTGGTGGGGCAGGCATCCTGGGGCAATCTGTCAGGCCCCGTGACCATGGCCGAGCAGGCAGGCCAATCTGCGCAGCAAGGATGGACCACATTCTTGGCTTTTTTGGCCTTTGTCAGTATTGGCCTGGCTGTTCTGAATTTGTTGCCCATTCCCATCTTGGATGGGGGTCATCTGATGTGTTATCTTTGGGAGGCAGTGACAGGGTCGCCACCTGCCAAGGCTTGGATGGCCGGGCTGCAAAAAGTGGGTCTGGCAGCGGTTCTCTCTTTGATGGCCGTGGCCCTTTACAACGATGTGGCTCGCTGGCTTTTTTGATGAATGGCACCCGTTGCAAGTTCAAACCCCAATCACGACATGAATGCTTTGATTTTTCGCGCCTTGTATCGAATTGCCCAGGTTTTGACCTTGTTCGCATGGGCTGCCAGCATGGCTTGGGCTGTGTCGCCATTTATCGCGCGTGATATCCGCATTGAAGGCCTGCAGCGCGTTGAACCAGGAACTGTTTTCGCCACCCTGCCGTTTCGGGTGGGTGAGACCTACACCGATGAAAAGGGCACAGCAGCGATTCGCGCTTTGTTTGGCCTGGGTTTGTTCAAAGACATTCGCATCGAGGTCAAGGATGATGTGGTGGTTGTTTTGCTCGAAGAGCGCCCCATCATTGCCAGCATTGACTTCATTGGCACCAAAGAGTTTGACAAAGAAGCATTGCGCAAGGCCATGAGAGAAATTGGCTTGTCAGATGGCCGGCCTTATGACCGTTCATTGGCCGATTTGGCCGAGCAAGACATCAAGCGGCAATACGTCAATCGCAGCCTTTATGGGGTCGAAATTGTCACCACCATCACGCCGGTGGATCGCAACCGTGTCAACCTGACCTTCAATGTGACCGAAGGCGACATGGCAAAAATCAAGCAAATTCAATTTGTGGGCAACAAAATTTTCAAGTCCTCAACCCTTGAGGATTTGATGGATTTGAATTCCGGCAATTGGATGAGCTGGTACACCAAGTCAGATCGTTACTCACGCCCCAAGCTCAACGCTGATTTAGAGACCTTGCGCTCCTATTATTTGGCACGCGGCTACCTGGACTTTCGAATTGACTCCACACAGGTGTCGATTTCACCCAACAAGCAAGACCTGAGCGTCACCATCAATATCTTTGAAGGTGAAATGTTTGCTGTGTCCTCTGTCCGCCTGCAAGGTTATTACCTGGGCAAAGATGACGAATTCAAGACCATGATCGGCATCAAAGTGGGTCAGGCCTATAACGCTGAAGACGTGACCAAAACAACTGCCGCGTTCACGGAGTATTTTGGTAACTTTGGCTTTGCATTTGCACGTGTGGAAGCGGTCAATGAAATCGACCGCACCACCAACCGTGTGGCCTTGGTGCTGCAAGCCGACCCTTCCCGGCGCGCTTATGTGCGAAAAATCAACCTCACGGGCAACAGCCGAACACGGGACGAAATCATTCGACGTGAATTTCGCCAACTCGAGTCGGCTTGGTATGACGGCGAGCGCATCAAACTTTCTCGCGATCGATTGAAGCGCCTGGGCTACTTTAAAGATGTCAACATCGAAACCCAGGAGGTGCCTGGCAGTTTTGACCAGGTGGATCTGTTGGTCAAGGTGGAGGAAAAGCCACTGGGGTCTTTGCAGTTGGGGGCGGGTTTTTCCAGTGCTGAAAAACTGGTTTTGACCTTTGGTGTGCAACAAGACAATATTTTCGGCAGTGGCAACTTTTTGGGCATTCAGCTCAGCACCAGTGAATACAACAAAGTGATTTCGGTGGCCACCACCAATCCCTATTTCACCGAAGACGGCGTATCCCGTACCTTCTCTGTGTCGCATCGCTCTATCAAGCCCTATATTGACCAAGCGGGCAATTACCAAACCGAGAGCACCAATGCGGGCGTGACCTTTGGTGTCCCCATGACCGAGCTGGACCGCATTTTTGTGGGTTTGGCTGGCGAGCAAACCATCACCAAGCCGGGCTCGAACATGCCAGCCTCGCTGATTGGTTCTTGTTCTTACGACAAGACCTGTACATCTGTTCCCCTCACCTTGGGCTGGGCGCGTGATGGCCGCGACAGCGCCATCGCGCCCACCAAAGGTCGCTTGATGCGGGCCAATACTGAATTTGGTGTGGCGGCAGACACCCGCTATGCCAGAACCAGCGCCTTGTACCAGCAGTATTTCAATTTCAGCAAACGCTACACCTTGGGGATCAATGGCGATGTGGGAGTGGCGCAAGGCTTGCAAGATTACGAGTTGCCCACTTATAAAAACTTTTATGCCGGTGGTCTGGGCTCGGTGCGTGGTTTTGAGCAAGGCTCTTTGGGCCCGCGTGACACCACGGGTTTGGTGGTTGGCGGCGCGAAAAAGTTGGTGTTCAACACCGAATTTTTTATTCCTTTTCCAGGCGTGGGCAACGACCCCACCTTGCGTTTGTATGGCTTCTTTGATGCCGGCAATGTTTATGGTGTGAGCGATAGCGTGGATTTCGCCCTGATGCGAACTTCTGTGGGTGCGGGCATCAGCTGGGTCAGCCCGGTCGGTCCGCTGCGTTTTGCGGTGGCCGAACCGATGAACAAGTTCCGGGGCGATAGAATACAAAAATTGCAATTTCAGATCGGGACATCGTTTTGATGAACACCATGCGTACACTTTCTGTCACAGTGGCTTTGGCGCTGAGCACCTGGGTTTCTGCCCAGGCGCAAGAATTCCGAATTGGTTTTATCAGCACCGATCGAATTTTCCGGGAGGCCAATACCGCCAAAGCAGCGCAAACCAAGTTAGAGCAGGAGTTTTCTCGGCGTGAAAAAGAGTTGATGGATTTGGGCAACACCCTCAAGACCAACTCCGAAAAGCTCGAGCGCGAGGCCCCCACTCTGTCAGAGGCCCAACGCGTGGCACGTCAGCGCCAGTTGAGCGAGCAAGACCGTGAGTTCCAGCGCAAGCGCCGTGAGTTCCAAGAGGACTTGAATGCCCGCAAAAATGAAGAGTTCCAACTCGTGCTCGAACG
>JGI25910J50241_10000724_pt1 | contig 11311 bp, 8 predicted proteins | sample LauGreSBDMM110SN_3_FD_50241 | JGI IMG/M metagenome (IMG submission 50241) | reverse complement strand
CTTAAAAGGTACTGAGAAATGGTGCCCCGAGTGGGGGTCGAACCCACACTGGGAGGATTTTAAGTCCTCTGCCTCTGCCATTGGGCTATCGGGGCGTTACCAAGTTAGTTACAAGCGGGGGTAAATCTACACTTAATTTACTGATCGAAATCCCATTATTGTCTCGATCAAAATACTCAACCTACTCATGTCTTAACTACCACTGGCAATGGAGAGTACGATGCCATCCAAAATATCTGTCTCAGAGGCGATAAATTCCGTAGCTCTTGTCGCTTTCATTACCTCTGAAAGAACCAAAGAACCAGCCGTAATTACATCTACTCGTCCAGGATGCATGAAACCAAGTTTCATCCGCTGGTTTCTATCCATGTTTTTAAACATTTCAGATACTTCATGAACTTGTACTGCCGAGATGTGTGACAAGTGGATTGAATGTCGATCATAGGTATTTAACTCAAGAGCTGCTGCTGCAACCGTTGTTGCAGTTCCAGCTACGGCTACAAGAGTTTTTGCTTGCGTAATAGGAACTTCGGTCCCTGCTAACGCAATGGCTTCTTGAATATCTGCCCGTGCCAATTCAATTTGATTCTGAGTTGGAGGATCGTCTTTAAAGTGGCGTTCACTCATTCGCACACATCCGATATTCACGCTTTTTGCAGATTCAACTTTCTTGTTTCCAAAGACAAACTCAGTTGAGCCCCCGCCAATGTCGACTACTAAGAATGGAGCAAAGCTAGGATTCAACTCTTGAATGGCACCAATAAAAGATAATTCTGCTTCTTCAACACCAGTTATTACTTCAACTTCGATACCTAAGCGCTCACGAACTCCATCAATAAACAAATTTCGATTAGTTGCATCCCTAGTTGCACTTGTTGCACAGAAGCGAATCTTTTGAACACCTCGGCGAGCAATCTCTGCAGCAAATTTATCAACTGCGGCAAGTGTTCGCTTTATGGCATCTGGGTGAAATTCTCCAGTTTGATCAACACCTTGACCAAGACGAACTATCTCCATATCTCGCACAACTTCGCGAAGTTTATTTGACTCTACATCTGCAATTAAGAGGCGAATTGAATTGGTGCCGCAGTCAATTGCTGCTACTCGCATGGGTTGCTCTTCCACCACTCTGGCAGTTTTTCAAGGGCTTCATCGCCAAGTGGGTTTACATCTGGACCCGCCGCCAATGAATGGGCAACAAGTGAATGCAAACACTTAACACGATTTGGCATTCCTCCTGCCGAAACATTTTCCACTTCTGGTACATCCATTTGCAGTGCAGAACGTGCTGCGATGTAATCATCGTGTGCAGCTGCATATGCACCTGATAGCTGCGCATCTGTTTCAAGGCGATCATTCATCTGCCCCATTAATCCAGTTGTTTCAAGCGTTGAAATAACCGCAGTTAAACGAGGGCAGGTTGCATAATAAAAAGTGGGAAACGGTGTTCCATCTTCAAGTCGTGGTGGTGTCTCAACAACGGCTGGCTTGCCACATGGACATCGATAGGCAATTGCGTGAACATCTCGAGGTGTACGACCAAGCTGAACCTCAATACAATCAAGATCTGCTTGTGTAACTTCTCTCACTGATTACCGGCCTCACTAATCGAGGCAATCAATCTGGAATACCAAGGTTGGCCATCGGTAAGTGCGCTTGCAATCTCAGTTGTGTTCTCCTGTGGAGGTGGCGTAGACCCGTCCACAACAATATATTGCCGCTCACCCGGTAAAACGAAATGTAAGCGTTCACGGGCTTGTGACTTTATGTATTCAGGATCCTGCCAGCGCAATAACTCTTCTCGTGCTTTTTGCAGAGCTACATTATCTGCAGAAAGTTGAGACTCGAGCGAGTTAATTTGAGCACGTTGTGTGAAGTAATGTTTTACAGGCGGTGCAATTGCTAAGGTCAATACAAAAAGAATCACAATAAATGCCAACGCACGATTGTTGGTACGACGACGAAAGTTTAATTGTCGACGCGCCATGGCTAATTCTTACCCTTTAAAGCGTGGAAACGCTTCACGCCCAGCATAAACGCCACGATCTTCTAACTCTTCTTCGATGCGAAGTAATTGGTTGTACTTTGCTACACGCTCTGATCGAGCAGGTGCACCTGTTTTAATTTGGCCACAGTTCAGTGCAACTGCCAAATCAGCAATAGTTGTATCTTCTGTCTCACCTGATCTGTGACTCATCATGCTGCGGTAGTTAGCGCGGTGGGCCATTTCGACTGCATCGATGGTTTCGGTGAGAGTTCCAATTTGGTTGACCTTGACCAACAATGCATTAGCAGTGTTTCCTGCGATTCCGCGTGCGAGTCGTTCTGGATTAGTTACAAAAAGATCATCGCCTACGATTTGAATACGAGATCCCAAAACTTCAGTCATTTTTGTCCAACCAGCCCAATCTTCTTCGTTGAGTGGATCTTCGATCGAGACAATTGGGTAGGCATCAACTAATGATGTGTAATAAGCAATCATTTCATCTGAAGTTTTTGATGCACCTTCAAATTTATACATTCCATTTTCATGAAACTCAGTTGCAGCCACATCCATTGCTAGTGCGATCTGACTTCCAGGTTTATATCCTGCAGCTTCAATTGCCTCTAAAATTAAATCTAACGCAGCGCGATTGCTTTCAAGGTTTGGTGCAAAGCCACCTTCATCTCCGACTGATGTTGCTAAACCACGCTTTTTAAGAACCGCTTTGAGAGCATGATAGATCTCAGCTCCCCATCGTAGTGATTCGCGAAAAGTTGGAGCACCGATCGGTGCAATCATGAACTCTTGGATATCAACATTTGTGTCTGCGTGTGCCCCGCCATTGAGAATATTCATCATTGGAACTGGAAGCACATGTGCATTTGCTCCACCTAAAGAGCGGAACAATGAAAGGTCGGCAGAGTTTGCAGATGCTTTAGCTACTGCAAGTGATGCGCCAAGAATTGCGTTTGCACCAAGTCGAGATTTGTTTGGTGTTCCGTCAAGTTCAATCATTGTTGTATCAATTAAGCGTTGCTCTTTGGAATCTAATCCAATGATTTTTGGTGCGATTTCATTGTTTAAAAATGCAATCGCTTTTTCAACACCCTTACCTAAATATCTTGTGCCACCATCTCGAAGTTCTGATGCTTCAAATGCTCCAGTTGATGCTCCGCTTGGAACGGCTGCACGTGCCTGAGTTCCATCTTCTAATGCAATTTCAACTTCAACCGTAGGGTTTCCACGGGAGTCAAGAATTTCACGAGCACCTAACGCTTCAATTTTTGCCACGTACGTCTCCTCTGAGTTTTTTGCATCTTGCCGACCTCAACTCTGAAATCGCACTGGATCAAATGTTTTTTCTAAAGTTATAGGGCCAATACTACCGTGAGTTAACTCTGAGTTTTTGAACTAATCTGATTACTAACTCGTAACGCTTCCTTGCGAAGGGCCGCCTCAGCATCAATTCCATTGGCATGAGCCCATGCAATAACAGCATGCAGGGCTCGACCAACTGCGCTTTCATCTGCAACAGCCTCTAATGAATTTGCCGAAGGGCTGTCCACTTGCACTTTATATTTTTCGGCGCGATGCAAGAGCTTTTCAAGTAGCGGTAGCGCTGGCTGTGAAAGAGCGACCCCATCTACTGGTGAAGTTCTACCTTTTTCTTTCTTTTTAATCTCTTCCCAATTTTCAAGTACTTCTTCAGAACCTTTAACTTCAAGGCCTGCAAAGACATGAGGGTGCCTACGAATCAACTTCTCAGCGATTCCCTGTGCAACTTCTTCAATCGTAAATGGATCTGTTGGATGATCCTCTGCCATGCGCGCATGAAAGTAAACTTGAAGTAAAACATCCCCCAACTCTTCTCGCATATCAATGCGGTTTCCATTTTCAACCGCCTCAATAAATTCGTAAGACTCTTCAAGAAGATACTTCAGTAAGGACTCATGGGTCTGCTCAGCATCCCACGGGCATCCCCCAGGAGAGCGCAACGTATCCATGACTTCAACTAAACGTTGAAGCTGAGATCCCTGCATTGTTCTTTAGTTTCCTGATGGAGTAACTGCGGAACCTGCTGCATCATTTGCAACAACATCTGCACTCTCTGGATCCCAANTACCGTATCTAGGATTGACAGTTATGCCAAGTTCTTTTGCNTTTGCAGTCATTAATCTCTGAATCTCTGTTCCAATTTGTTCTTCAGNAACTCCACTTGCTGTAATGAGANTACCAATTTTGTCTGAGAAAGTTATTGCTTCGATATATAAATCTAAATCTTGTGGGGCAATACCTGCAGCNACGAGTGCAATAGGAAGCTGATCAGCTCCTCCTACTTGTTGCAAAATTGCCGCTCTCTGACTATCAATCTCAGCCTTTGAAACTGTNATTTTTAATTCTGCCCCTACTTCGCGAAGAAGCGTTCCAAACAAATGAAAACGCAGTTGTGATCGGTTGAGTGTTTCGCCAGTTTCAAGTTGCATCTGTGATGTGTCAGTACCACTGCGTTCGGCGAGAATTGAATCAACACTTCCTTGAACAGTAGCTTGTGAGATACGAACTCCGCCAACTGTTGCTGCTGCACCAACTTGGGCACATCCTGTAAGTACCACTGCAATCGAAGCAACTACAACTGTAAGGAGTTTTTTCACGACTATCTCGCCTTCTCTTGCTTAGCCAAGTTGATTAAGGGCCTCAACGACCCAGGCCAGAAGAGAAGTATCCACTATTTCTGGAGCGTTCGCAGACGGGTTCCAGACCGCTGCTTTGGGTAAGGCAACCAATACGGTGTTTGTGGTGGCCTTATAAATAGATCCGGGATACATGCGTGCCAATCGAAGCTGCTTTGATTCCGGTAAAACTAAAGGCGAAAGACGCAAAAGTTTTCCTTGCACAACAACTTCAGTTAACTTCAAGGCTTTGGCCTGTGCCCGCAAAGATGCAACGCCAAGTAAAGACTTTGCTTCCTCTGGAAGTGCTCCAAAGCGATCAAGGAGTTCAGATTCGATTGAATTTACATCCTCTGCAGATTTAACGTCAGCCAATCTTCTATAGAGATCTAACCGCAAACGCTCACCAGGCACATACTGCGTTGAAAGGTGTGCATTTATTGGCAGTTCAACTTTGCACTCTAAAATTTTCTCCTCAGTTTCGATAATCCCAGATTTGTATTCTTGAACGGCTTCTCCGACCATTCTCATGTATAAATCAAAACCAACATCTGCAATATGGCCAGACTGTTCACCACCTAAAAGATTTCCTGCTCCCCGAATCTCTAAATCCTTTAATGCAACCCGCATTCCNGAACCTAAGTCGGTGTTTGTAGCGATTGTGGTTAAGCGCTCGTGCGCTAACTCTGAGAGTGGCTCTTCGGCAGAGTATAAAAAATATGCATAGGCTCTTTCTCGGCCTCTACCAACCCGACCTCGAATTTGATGAAGCTGTGAAAGTCCAAATCGATCAGCTCTTTCAACAATTAAAGTATTTGCATTCTGAATATCCAAGCCNCTCTCCACAATTGTTGTACAAACTAAAAGATCAAAATCACGGTTCCAAAANGCCAGAATGACATCTTCTAACTCACCTTCTGACATTTGGCCATGAGCCACACGAATACGCGCCTCAGGTACCAACTCTTTTAAGTGAACGGCAGTTCGATCGATACTTTCAACACGATTATGTAGATAAAAAATCTGACCATCTCGTAAGAGTTCACGATGAATAGCCGCAGCAATCTGAGCATCCTCTGCTGGACCAACGTAAGTCAAAATAGGATGACGTTCTTCAGGAGGTGTAGTTATCGTAGACATCTCGCGAATTCCAGTTACTGCCATCTCTAATGTGCGCGGAATAGGTGTGGCTGACATTGCTAAAACATCGACTGTAGTTCGTAGTTTTTTTAAAGACTCTTTTTGCTCAACACCGAAGCGTTGTTCCTCATCAACGACTACAAGTCCAAGATCTTTAAACTGAACATCATTTGAGAGAATTCGATGTGTTCCAATGACAACATCAACACTGCCTGCTGCTAACGCCGTGAGTATCTCTTTACTTTCTTTGACTGAATTAAAGCGTGATAAACCTGCTACTTTTATTGGAAATCCAGAGTATCTTTCTGCAAAAGTTTTACTGTGTTGTTGAACTAGAAGAGTTGTTGGAACCAATATTGCAACTTGCTTTCCATCTTGTACTGCTTTAAATGCAGCTCGGATTGCAATCTCAGTTTTTCCNTATCCNACATCGCCACAGATAATACGATCCATCGGATATGGCCGNTCCATATCAGCTTTGACTTCATCGATNGTTGAAAGTTGATCTGGAGTTTCAATATAGNAAAATGAATCTTCTAACTCTCTCTGCCACGGTGTATCTGGTGAGAATGCAAATCCAGGTGAACTCGTTCGCGCTGCATAAAGTCTTATTAATTCTCCCGCAATTTGGCGAACAGCTTTGCGTGCTCGGCCTTTTGCTTTTTGCCATTCACCACTTCCAATTCGGTGAACAGTTGGGGCTTCGCCACCAACATACTTAGAGACTTGTTCCAATGTGTCTGTTGGAACAAATATTCGATCACCAGGTTGCCCACGTTTGGCCGAGGCATACTCAATAATTAAATATTCGCGGGTTACTCCTCCAACAGTTCGTTGCATTAATTCAACATAGCGACCAATTCCATGTTGTTCATGGACAATGAAATCACCGGTTTTAAGCTCTAAAGGATCGATAGCTTTCTTTCTTTTAGTTGGCAATCTCTCGCTATCTTTTACGCTGCCTTTACTTCCAGTTAAATCTCTTTCGGTCATGAAAAAGATCTGATCGGATTCACTTTCAAAACCATGAGTAATGACAGAAGTAGTGAGGTTGATACTTCCTTTAAGGGGCATATCATCTAGTTTTTCGATGATATTTACGGGTAGATCAGCTCCTCGAAATATTCCGGCATACCGCTCTAACATTCCATGGCCATGGGTGGCAAAAACAACTCTTTGATTTTTTTCTAGGGCTTGCCGAAGTGCTTCTACCGTGCGCTCAACATCACCGCGCATCGGGTCAATGGCGCTGTAGTCAAGAAAATTTGTCCCCTCAACTAAATCACTTCCATATGTACTCAACTCTGCTCGAGTTAATTTGTTGGCGGTGATCTCCTCCTCTAACTCTTTCCAAGAAATATAGGTCTCTAATCCGTGATGAATTGGTGCAACGGCTCCAAGAGCCGCGTTGGACCAAGATGCGTTGAGAAACTCTTCATTTGTGCCCAGTAAATCATCGGCCCTGGATGCAATCCGTTGTTCGTCGATAAAAACTATTTCTGTGTTGGCAGGTACTCTTGACAATAAAGTTTCAGTCTTTTCAATAAGCAAAGGTATGAGAGATTCCATGCCTTCAAAAACAATTCCTTCGCTTATTTTGTCGAGCATTTCGGCTGCGCCTAGATTTTCACTCTTTGCCATGAGAGCACGCTTTTTTACATCATCTGTCAGTAAAAGTTCCCGGCAGGCAAATATGGCGATGCTGCCCTCTACCGGCTTTAATGTTCGTTGATCAGAGGTTTCAAAATAACAAAGATCTTCTATCTCATCGCCAAAAAAATCTATTCGGATTGGGTAATTGCTCAGTGGCAAAAAGAGATCGACAATTCCGCCACGGACTGCAAACTCCCCGCGACGTTCGACTAGATCTGTTCTGGTGTATGCAAGTGAGGATAAATGTCGGATCAGTTCTTCTAGGCTTTGTTCTTGTCCTACTTGAAGTTTTAAAACTGGACTTGAACCTAAATCACTAATGATCCGATGTATGACACCTCTAACCGGAGTCACAATAATTGGATGCTTTTTTTGTTTTTCCTTGAGTGCATATAGAGATTGAATTCTCAATGCCACAGTGTCACTGCGTGGGCTCAATCGCTCGTGGGGCAAAGTCTCCCAGGCTGGAAATTCAATAACATTGTCATGTAGCTCTCGAAGTTCATTTACTAAATCTTCACTACTTCTACTTGAACTTGTAACCACTAGTAATGGATGTGTCTTTGCACGTGCCGCTAAAAGAAATGCAAATGTAGATGAAGGACCAACAACATGCTGCGCACTGCTTGGTTGTAGCGAAAGCATGGGAATTAGTCCGCGCACGTGCTGCCTCCAATGCCATAAGGCCCCAACTTCTAACTACCCAGGGTTGGGTAGTAAAAAGGGGGCTAACAAGGCAGATTCTATTTGTTTTGAGCCCTGAGGACATACCTGAGATGATTCGGTAATGAGCCACAGCAAAATTGCCGATGATGATGCTGGATTGCGTAGTGATGTGCGGCAGTTGGCAGATCTTTTGGGGCAAACATTGGTTCGTCAAGAAGGTCCAGCACTCTTTGAACTTGTTGAAGCAGTTCGCAAATCTGTGCGTGAGGGCTCTAGTCAAGAGGTTTTAGCAAACATAACTGATGTTGAGTCAGTGCAACTAGCGAGAGCTTTTAGTACCTACTTTAATTTAGCAAATGTTGCTGAACAGATTCACCGTGCACGAGTTCTTTCTCTTTCGCGCGCAACAGGAGGTTCCTGGCTTGTACGGGCAGTAGATCGAATCGAAGAGGCGCTCTTGCAGCAGACACCCGGCCACCATCTCAATAAAGAAGAGATAACACAGTGGGTTAGTGAAATGTCTGTGCGCCCAGTTTTTACTGCTCATCCAACAGAGGCAGCTCGCCGTTCAGTGCTTAAAAAACTGAGCGCGATTGCAGATTTACTTAATGATCCTGAGAATGCATCACAGCAAGATCGGCTGGCTGAAAACATTGATTTACTCTGGCAGACAGATGAGCTTCGTTTGGGACAACCCGAGCCTTTAGATGAGGCATTAAACGCTCTGTACTATCTTGATGATTTATTTACTCAAACTGTTCCAGAGGTTTTGAATGACTTTGCAAAAGAGCTAAAGCGAATTGATGTCGTTTTACCTGTAACTGCACGGCCACTATCTTTTGGCAACTGGATCGGTGGAGATCGAGACGGTAATCCAAACATTACTGCTGAAATAACAACTAAGGCCATGGTTTTACAAGTTGGCCATTCCATACGAGTAACAATTGCTGCAATGAACGAGCTTCGTCAAATGTTGTCTGTTTCAACCAACATAGTTGGTGCTACTCCTGAGCTTTCTGCATCAGTTGAAAAAGACATAAAAAATATTCCAGAGTTCGAACCTAGGTTTTTGCGTCTAAACGCTGAAGAACCATATCGACTCAAGGCAACGGCAATTGTGCATCGTTTAGCATTTACCCGCGATCGCCATGCAGTAGGAGCTCCTCATGTTGCAAACCGCGACTACGAAAATACTGCTGAACTACTTGCTGACTTAGTCTTGATGCGAGATTCATTATTGGCACATCGTGGAGAGCTGATAGCCACGGGCTTACTTGAGCGAACAATTCGCACGGTCGCAGCCTTTGGAATAACCCATGCAACGATGGATATTCGCGAGCACTCCGATGCTCATCACAACCTTTTAAATCAGGTATTAGGAATACAGGGATACCTCGGTAAATCTCATGACGAGAAATTTGAACTTCTAACTAAAATGATTGCAGAAAAAACTTCCTTTGATATTTCAACTTTAGATGCTTCAGGAAAAAGAGTTTTTGATACCTTCGTTGCAATAAACGATTTAATCGACCGATTTGGTCCTGAGTCAATTGAAACTTACATCGTCTCAATGACTAAAGGAGCCGATGATTTAATCGCACCAATCGTAATCGCACAACAAGCAGGCTTGGTCTCACTCAAAGACAAAAAGGTAAGAATTGGATTTGCACCACTATTAGAAACTGTTGCTGAGCTTCGATCATCAGGTGAGATCTTAGATAAACTTTTAAGTAATCCGACATACCGTCAACTGGTTGCATTACGCGGAGACAAGCAAGAAGTAATGCTCGGCTACTCGGACTCGAACAAAGATGCAGGAATTGCAACAAGCCAGTGGGAGATCCATCGCGCACAGAGATCTCTGCGAGATGTAGCTAAAAAGCACGGAGTAAGACTTTGTTTATTTCATGGTCGTGGTGGCTCAGTTGGTCGTGGTGGCGGACCAACTTATGACGCGCTCATTGCACTGCCTTGGGGATCTGTTGATGGTGCAATAAAAATGACCGAGCAAGGTGAAGTAATCAGCGATAAATATGCTCTTGCATCACTTGCTAGAGAGAACATTGAATTAACACTTGCCGCATCATTAGAAGCAACAGTTTTAAATCGTGGTCCAAGGCAGAGCAAAGATGAGTTAACTGCATGGGGAGATTGCATGCAGTTAGTAAGTGATGCATCCTTTAAGCAGTACCGAACTTTGATTGAACAACCAGATCTTCCAGCATATTTTTATGCATCTACCCCAGTTGAGCAGTTAGGTGAAATGTTCTTGGGTTCACGACCCTCACGTCGACCTGATGCTTCAAGTGGTTTGGATTCTTTGCGAGCTATCCCATGGGTCTTTGGATGGACTCAGTCGCGTCAGATTGTTCCGGGTTGGTTTGGCGTTGGAACAGGGTTGAAGGCTGCTCGAGAAGCTGGACACTCAAAACTATTAAAGAAAATGCTTAAGGAGTGGCACTTCTTTACTACTTTCATAAGTAATGTTGAGATGACACTAGCAAAAACTGATTTGGAACTCGCTCAGCGATATGTTGATGCACTAGTACCAAAAGAACTTCACCACTTCTTGGATGAGATCAAAAGTGAGTTCGATCTAACCGTTTCAGAGATTCTGAAATTAACGGGAGAAAAGACACTGCTTGGAGATCAAGAGATTTTGGCGCGAACTTTACAAGTGCGTGATGCTTATCTTTCGCCCATTCATCTGCTTCAGATCAATCTCTTGAAGCGTGTACGCGAAGCAGATAGCGCTGTGGATCCAGTTTTGCGCCGAGCTTTACTGCTCACAATTAACGGAGTGGCAGCTGGCCTTCGTAACACTGGTTGATAAGTTAAAAATAGGAAACTTTTTAACTATTGAAATTTTGCTGAGTTAATTCAAGCCCGTCATTTATAAGTGATTCAACAGCATCGGCTGAGCGAGAAATAAATTCACCAAGCTCTTTTTGTTCAACTTTTGAGAATGCTTTAAGTACAAAATCTGCCGGGTCTTGTTCGCCCATTGGCCGTCCAATACCGAGGCGAATTCGGTAGTACTCGGNTGTACCAAAAGCTGATGTCATTGACTTTAAACCGTTATGGCCATTGTCTCCGCCTGCAATCTTGGTACGGATTGCAGCAAAAGGAATATCTAACTCATCATGCAAGGCGATAATATTATTTGGTTCAACTGAGTAGAAGTTTGCAAGGGCCTTAA
>JGI25910J50241_10000717_pt1 | contig 11355 bp, 5 predicted proteins | sample LauGreSBDMM110SN_3_FD_50241 | JGI IMG/M metagenome (IMG submission 50241) | reverse complement strand
CGCTCGCGTGGCCGCTGCCGCTCGCGTGGCCGCTCGTAAAGAACGTGCCCACCGGCGAATGTTGGCTGGCGAGCGCGTGGCGCGTGGATGCGTTCTCGTGGCCCTTCTTGTACGCCTCAGCGTAGACGTTCTTCTTCGATTTGTGGATTTTCGGGTTGGCCTGACGAGCAGCGCCGGCGCCGCCCTTGTTATTGTGCTTGTACGAGTACCCGGTCGTGTACCCCTGGCGTCCTTGTTTGTATACGAAATTGTGTTTGGTGTTGGTAAAGCGCATGCTCCTGCTCGGGCTGTACCGGAATCGCGGAAGGCGCTCCCCGGCCTTTCGCTGCTCCTGGTGATGAATCTCTTGCAGAGCCATATCGGCCGTGTAAAATCCTTCGCCCATAACCTCGTCGATTTCGCGCCGGCTGAGACGGTACACCTTTGTGAGCACGTGCATTCTCGGGTCTTGTGATTTCCCCCGCAGCACTTTATGGAACTTGGTGACTGCGTGAATTGGCTTCCCCGTCGCGCGCCACGATTTGATATCATCACACGCCTTTTCGACCGAGTAGCCGGGGTACATGTTCATGTACTTTGCCTTTTTAGGGATGCCGTGCACTTTCGTGAGGGCATACAGCCTCGGATCGACTCCGAGCGGCGCACCGCATTTCCCGGTTGACGGTGCTTGACCCATTGTCTATGGCGAGAAAAAAACGCGCTAGAGATGTGTCCTTCCAACAGGTTTCCAGCCTGGCTTGGCCTTCTCGGCGTTTACCTTTTGCTGCCGTGTCTGGACGCCAGGAGGAGCTTTTGTATTCTTGGCCTTTGCAGCAGCCTTTTTGGCCGCCTGTGCAGCCCTGTTGGCAGCGTTTGCCGCGGCCTTGGCCGCCGCAGCCTTGGCCGCCTCTGCGTCCCTCTGTGAATTCGCCCGTGTCCGCCGGCGTTCTTGCTTGTTATCGTTATCGATCGTCTCGTTCCGCTTGCGCTTTTTGGCCAATTCACGCTTGCGCGCGGCTTCGCGAGCAAGTCTCTCTTCCGCGAGTCTCTCGGCTTCCTGGCGTGCCCGGTTCTCGGCTTCCTGGCGTGCCCGGTTCTCGGCTTCCTGGCGTGCCCGGTTCTCGGCTTCCTGGCGTGCCCGGTTGGCTGCAGCAGCCCGATTATTGGCCGCACGACGAATTTCCTCCCGACGAATTTCTTCCTGACGTGCCCGGTTGGCTGCAGCCCGGTTGGCCGCACGACGAATTTCTTCCTGACGTGCCCTGTTTGCCGCTTCCGTTTCCGCTGCTCGGCGTGCGCGGTTTGCTGCTTCGGTAGCCAGGCGATTCAGCTCGGCTTCGCGAGCCAGGCGGCGCAGATACTCCTGTTCGCGTTCCGCCTCTCGATTGGCGGCGGCTTTTTCGTTTGCGGCTCTGGCAGCGTTCGCAGCTGCTTTCGCCTGTCGAGCGCGTTCTTCCGCTTTTGCCGCTTCTCGGGCATTGGCTGCATTGGCTGCAGCTTTCGCGGCGTTGGATGCTGCTTTCGCCGCATCGTTGGCTGCAGCTTGAGCAGCTTGTGCTGCAGCAAGTTCGGCCCGTTCGGCTTCCTCTTGGTTTGCCGCTTTTTTGACATTGCGTTTTTCCTTCCGGGCAGTTCTGTCGGTCTTCGTGCCGGGCTTCTTCATGTCTTCTCTGCGTGGCTGTTTGAGGGCCATGCGCTTGGCATTGGCTGCGGCAGCCCGTTCTGCGGCGTGGGTGGATGCGCGCGCTGCTGCGTTGGCGGCGGCCTCCGCTTCTTTGGCGGCGGCTGCGGCCGCGAGGGCATTGGCCGCGGCTTGCGCTGCTGTCTCGCTGTCTTCGCGGTCTTTGCGCTTCTTCTTCTGGTCCTGCAACCTTTTCTTTTCTGCCTCGAGCTTTCTGGCTTCGCGGGCGTTCTTTCGCGTTTGCCGCGTGTCAAGTTCCTTGATATCGTCCCGCTTACGTTTCTCCGTCTTGTCCGTCCGTTTTGCCAAATTGCCATCGGTATCGAATACCTTGTTCGGAACGCGATTGGGGACGCGATTTGGATCGGCCGTGACGCCCCTCGCACGCAGCTCAGCAATGACCGCATTGCGCTGGGAAATAACCGCATTGCGCTTGGAAATCTCGTTCAGCGCGCGTTCAGCTGCCGCGCGGTGGCCGTTGGTGTTTTTGGCCGCGGCGTTCTGGGCCTGCTTGAGCGCCGCTTTGTAGTTTATAGTTTTTCTGGCCATTTCAATATGCGCCGCTTTGTAGTTTATAGTTTTTCTGGCCATTTCAATATGGCTCTCGATATTCGCTGCAAGATTTGGATCGGCCGTGACGCCCCTCGCACGCAGCTCAGCAATGACCGCATTGCGCTGGGCAATCTCGTTGAGCGCGCGTTCAGCTGCTGCGCGGTGACCGTTGGAGTTTTGGGCCGCTGCTGCCGCGGCGTTCCGGGCCTGCTTGAGCGCCTCTTCGTATCGCGCTGCGACAGCGTTCTCCGCCCGTTTCACTTCCTCAGCACGCTCAGCACGAGCCCGAGCTTGAGCTTGATTGCTACCTTGTCTACCCTGGGCTGCAGACGCCTGGCCAACGGTCTGCCCCGTGCGGTTGTAATTTGCACGCGTGCTGCTCTTGGACAACACTTCGTATGCCTCGCTGATTTCTCTCATGTAACGCTCAACAGCCGCCTGGCGTTGTGCGCTGCCCCGCCCGTGCTTGTCGGGGTGCCACTTTAACCCTTTTTGCCTATACGCACTCTTAATGGCCGCGGCGTTGGCGTTCCTAGCAACGCCGAGAACCTCGTAGTAGTAGTCCGGTCCGGGTTCCGGCGCCGGCACGTTTCCTGCGTTATTCTGGCCGCGTGCTGCGTTTGCCGCGCGTGCTGCGTTTGCGCGTGCTGCGTTTGCGCGTGCTGCGTTTGCGCGTGCTGCGTTTGCGCGTGCTGCGTTTGCGCGTGCTGCGTTCCGCTCCCGAAGAGCGGCAGCAGCGGCCGCCTGCAGCTCTGCAATCCTGGGATCGTTTTGCGCCCGAGCAGCTTCCCGCAGCGCCGCGCGCGCCTCGTTCCGTTCGGCCTGCATCGCATCACGTACCCTTTCGGCATTTTCCATGCCGGATAAGCTTTTATCGAGCGCCTCGCGGATTTCGTCCAATTCTCGCTTAAGATTCGAGTTTGAGCCGTTGCGCGAAAGCCTTTTGAGTTCGTTCTGCGCAAGCCCGTACTTGGCCTCGATATTACCCATGGCTTTTTTCGTCGCCTGCATGTTCTTGAGGGCCGCCTGACGCGCGAGATGTGCGTTTTGCATCTGCGATTCCGCAAACTTGAGCTGGTTTACGAGCCTGTTGACGTTGTTTGCCGGTGCCGGCGCCGGAACGTCCCCCAGCCCGAGTTTGAACCACGTCATGCCGCCGACTTTGATGCACCGTTGCGTCGCGGGGTTGACGACCGTTCCTGCTGCGCACGCTTTTTCGTTTGCAAAGAGCGTGTGGAGCGGAAAGCCGCCGTTGTAATACTCGGGCTGGCCTTGAAACCGCAAGACTTTGCTGTTTGGGTTGACGCACCGCCCCGTCTGTGGGTTTTTCACCTTGGGAGGCGGGCACGTGCCGCTCATTAACACATGCGAGAAAATTTTCGTTCGCGTCAGAATCTAATCAAAAGTTTCTGGCGTGAATGAAACGGGAATGGTAATGAAATCGCTCGACCTCTTCACTGGCGTCGGGATGATCGCGCATGCGTTACGAGGCCTCGGCATCGAGCCGGCCGCGTACTGCGAGCAAGACGCGATGGCCATTGCGGTCCTCAGGCAGCGCATGCGGACCGGCGACCTTCCTGCAGCGCCGATTCACACGGACGTGGCCAAGTTTCCGGGCAAAGACTTTCGCGGGAAGATCCAGCTCATCGCAGGTGGATTTCCGTGTTTTCCTGCCGGCACGCCTGTCCTAACACACCGCGGGTACATGCCCATTGAAACCGTCACTTTCGAGGAAAAGCTCCTCACGCACACGGGGTCTTGGAAACGCATCGAGAATCTGCAGAGCAAGCTGTTTTCCGGCCGCATGGCCTCCGTGTCCGTCAACCGCCACCCCGACCCGATTCCGTGCACCGACAACCACCCCTTTTACGCGCGGACGCTGGACGACCCAGAGCCCGTCTGGGTAGCGGCGCGCGATTTGACGACCGAGCATTATGTCGGCATACCCGTCGAAAACAACAATGAGACGACGCCCGATCTGATCGATACGAGTTACGTATGGTACGCTATCACGGGCGTCGCGTTTTCTGAACTCGAAGATGTCTGGGTGTACAACTTCCAAGTCGAAGACGACCATTCGTACGTCGTGCAAAACGTCGTCGTGAAAAATTGCACCGGCTTCAGCTCGGTCGGCGGGCGCGAAGGCTTCGACAACCCCGGCAGCGGGCTGTACAAACACATCATCCGTCTCGTGACTGAAATCCAGCCGAATATCGTCTATCTCGAGAATGTCGCGGCGATCCGTCTCGACGGTTTGCGGCACGTTGCCGAGACGCTCCGGAGCCGGGGGTACGACGTCAGCTGGATCTCGCTTCGCGGCTTCCACGTCGGCGCGCCGCAGCACCGGCCCCGCTGGTTCTGTCTCGCGACGAAAAACGGGTTTTCTGGGACGCTGCAATTGAAAGAGCCGTTCAAAAAGTACAATTGGACCAAGGAGCCGTGTGCCCGCATGGTCCTGGACAAGACGATGACGAACGAGCGCCACGCGCTGCTGGGCAACAGCGTCATCCCGGACCTCGTGCGCTGGGCGTTTTTATATCTTTGGACCGGCAGCTGCTGGCCCGCCGCCAAGGTTTTAAGCAGCAAGGAGTGGACCTTCAAAAACCCGGATATTTCCAAAACCATTCCGGCGAAAGACCCGAAAGAGCCTCCGGCCATCGGCATGGCGACGGCAAAGAACCAGGTCGCAGGCATTGCCGCGCCCAAGGACCTGCTGGATCTCCCGAAATCGAGGCAAATTGTCCTGGACCCCAAGAAGTTCACGTTTACAGGGCCCCGCAACCCGAACAACACGCTCGAGCCGCACGCCGCGCCTGTGACTGTGACCACATGGGCGACGCCTCGGCACGGCAATACACAGCCGTCGCGCGTCTTGACGCTGCGGTGCCAGCGCGACCTCCCGACGCAAATCCGCTTTGCCGCGTGCACGCCGGAACACCTCCGAAGCGGCAACCCCAACCCCGAGTTTGTTGAATGGCTGATGGGCGTCCCGCTGGGGTGGACCGACCCTTTTGGCACCGTCAAGAAGAAGCAGCCGTGATTCACCCAAAAACCTCGCTTTTCGCAAGCACCGTCCACGCGTTCCCGGCGCGGAACATCCCAAACGAGACGAGATTCGTTTTTGACGCGTTGCCTGTCGGGACCACATTATCAAGCCACGAAAGAGTGGCGGCCACGCCGTTGATCTGGAACGCGTTTGCCATGTACGGCGTCGGTCCCTGCGCGAGGACGAGCGTCAGCGGGAGGCTTCGGTCGTCGATTGTCGGGACGTTTACCACTGAACACGTGAAGTTTGAGACGAGACTTGAATGGTAAAAGACGCTCGAGATGGAGTAATCATGCTCTACGATACCTGTAGCACTCGTTTTGGGCTGCGTCACATGCGCGACGCTGCCCAGAGTCGACGCGCCATTGCCGAACGAGACGGCCCCGACCGCGAGCGTCGACGAAAACACGCGGAACGTATCGAGGTTTGCTCGAATGAGCCGATTCGGCCCGAGCGAGGCGATGAGCACATCCTGGCGATCTTCCTCGTCTGTCACCGTATGGTTCGAGCCGAGGTAGACGACATTGGCGAATATGGGGGTATCGCGGATTCGCAGCGCTATAATGCGGAGATTCGAGAGGCTCATGAACGCGTTGGAATAGAACTCGACCGTCGACCCTGCCGCGTAGAGCGTTTCGCCTATGCCCCGAAGCTCGATGCGCGTGGCGTGCACGGCGGATCTCGTGAACGCATCTCCAGAAATCGACCCGCCTTCCAGGAGAACATTGATTTTCAACGTCCTCGCCACGAAATTGTGCGCAAACCCGAGCGTGAGACGCGGCGCGGGAGTCGCGACAACGTCAGCTATTTGGAGCGGCATCGTCTCGCCAATGACGGTGCCGGGTAAGACGACTGCTTCGTGGCTGATTTCGGCTTGTTGTTGTAAGACGCCCGACCCGAACGACAAGCGCGTCGCGTACAAATCAAACACGTTGCCGTCTTTGACGCAGGTGATCATGTACTCGCCGAGCCAGTCGATTCCGAACGTCATAGCATCGCCTGACAAATCCCATCGTCCGGACACCGAGAGCGTCCTGTTGTAATCGCCGACAGTGTACACTGCGCGCGATATGCCCGCGTCGGTGAACTCGATCTGTCCCAGTCCGATATTGGCGTCCATGCGCAACTGCGATCCGAAACCCACGTGGAAGTGTCCATCTTCGAGAACCGGGCCGGAGATGTCGACGTTGATAGCAGGGTCGGATTTCGAGGCGAATGTCGCAATGTTGACCGTACTGGCCGTCTTGATCGTCATGTTCGGCTGCGCTGATCCAGGCACGTCATTGCTAAATGCATCGATCGTGGTGTACTGGACTGGGGGCTCGAGGCGCGCGACGTAGTGAACCATATTGGGCCCGGTCATCGTCTCGATTGGGTCGTCGGGGTCAAAGGCCAAGTCGAACGCCGCCCAGTGGTCTCGCCCCAGCCCGGATACTACGACGGGCGCGTACCAGGGCGGATCAAACGGCGGACAATCTTTGATCGTGAAGGTCCCATTGAGTCGCGCGTCCGCGGCGCCGTCAAAAAAGACCGTCGATCCGACCGAGAGGTTGTGCCCCCGCGGCACGTGGACGTAGACGCGTCGCGGGTTTTCGGGGATATCGAGCGTGCTGAATTTCGAGATAAATTCTTCGTCGGTATCCATCAAGAACCGCAGACCGTCGGTCACGCGGGTGAACATGACCCGAGATGGGTACATGAAGCACGAGGTGCCGATGGCATACGAGCCGTTTGTCAGACCAAGCGACGAGACATCAATCGTGAAATTCGACGTGCCAATTACGGCTTTGACCGGCCACGTCCCGTTGAGGAACGGCGTGGTCGAGTTGTCAATGAAGACTTCGCCGCTCGGCACGATCAGCCGGTGATTGAGCCACTTCGAGTAATCTGTGGAATTGTACGGCTCGCCGCCCTCTGGAAAATCGGCGCGCCATGCGGCAAACAACTCCCCTTCCGTTTCGAAGGAATTGACGAGCGTCGATTGCGTCAAGAATGTCGCAATGCCTTGTTGGACGACGACCTTGTCGATGATCTGGATTCGCGACCCCGGGAGGCAGCGGGACCCGACGGCTATGAGAACGGGCGGTGTGTTGTCGATGTCGCCGGTGACGGTGAATGTGGCATAGTTCACCTCGGGTGTGTTGGGCGCAGCCGTGTGTCGGACCATGAGGTTGACCGCTGGGTCGGCGGCTCCGTAAACTTTGTTCGTCTGTTCGANAACNATGTCGAGGTACCCGTACTCGTCGGGTTTCGGCATCGTGAACGCGATGGCCGTGCGCCCGTCGATCTGGAGACGTACAAAGACTTCATTTGCGCTGGTGTATACGAGCCTGGGGCAGACGTACAATGCAGCGTCCCCAAGATCGATTGTCGTCTCGCTATCGGCAGATGTCGCAAATGTCAATGTCGAGGCCGTGACGCCCGTGACGGTCCACACGCCCGTGACGCCCGGCGTGGCGGCTGGGTTGGCGATGGATCCGAGCGCGATGATCGCGCCGGCCTGGAGCCCGTGTGGTTGTTCGGTAGTCATCGTCACGATCGTCCCGCCATTTGCCAGCGATAGTCCGTTCCCAATTGCCGAGACTGTGGCGACAAGCTCGCCGTTGATCGGGACGAGCTCGCCGTCGAACGTGTGCGTGACGGCGCGCATCCCGACGCTGGGGCCCGGCTCGACGTAGAGATCGTACCGGCTCGGGTCTTGGTATGCGTCAAAGTCTTGGTATGTGTCAAAGTCAAAGTCGATGGTGTTATGGGTCCACCGCAGCCTGTAAAACCCGCTGGGTGGGTTGGGCAGCGACGACGAAGCCGTGCCGACGCGCACTGTCAACGGCGCGGCCTTGGGACTCACGTTCTTCGCCCACGTCTCCGTCGAACTCACAAACCCGAAAGCGAGGTACCGCTCGAACGGCGCCAAATTATCGAGCGTCGGCGCGGTATCGATGCGGAACGCGAGCTGTTTGCGGTGCCCGGCCCCTGTGCCAGGCGTCGAATTTGGCGACACGAGGGTGTTTTTCATAAAATCCGTGATATCTTCTTCCCCTACAAGCCCCGAATCAAGTGCGATGTCGACGAAAGTTGACATATATATACATAATATAAACATTATAACGACGGGGAAAAAACGTGTCATTTTTTGTCAAAGGCGTACTGTCATTGACAAAAACTGATTCCTTACAAGACCCCTGAGACCCCTGAGACCGGGAGGTGGGGCAGCCAGACTACTGAGAAAACTGCCAGGGCGTCGTGGGTACAAAGTCCTTGTTTAAAAGACTGCTTACCGGCGCAGCGTTCTGAAGGAGAAACTCTTCTGCCTTGGCGCGCACTTGATTCCACGCAACATCAGCGATTTCTTGCTCGGATTTGCCTTCGACCTCGCCGGCATTCACGGCAGTTTCGAGCATCGTGCCCGTCTTAGTCTTGTCGTTGAAGATCGAAAAATGGATGAGGTACGACGGCTCCGTGACGTGCACGCATTTGACGATGCGAATTTGCGTCATGGAGTATCGTCAGAATAAATTTCAAAGATTCAAACGCGTACTACTTATCGCAGCTTCAATTCGTCTGTCTGCCTTGCGTGAACCCGCCCGACATGTACCCGGCGTGGTACCCTCCGTTAGGATCGTATTCATAGACGTCCGCATTGGAGTAGAATGTCCCAGAGATGTTGTGCTGGGCGACATTGGTGGTCTGTTGGTACGATGCGGTGTATGCCTCTTGGTATGAACTTTGGTATGATTCGGTATATGCTTCTTGGTACGATTCAGTGTATGCCTCTTGGTACGAACCCGTGACTTGCGATTCAGTATACCAATACCCAATGTGGTACCCTCCGGACGCGTAATTCTCTCCGGGGTACGGTGGGATGGAATACGGCCCTTGGTCCAGGTACCCGTACCCGTCAATATAGTAATTATAGTACCTCGTGTATGTCTGGTACGTATTTACTGTGCGATAGGCCGTATAATATACCGTGCGGTATGCCGTGTAATACACCAGATAATATACCGTGCGGTATGCCGTGTAATATATAGTCACAGAATACGAGTACGCTGAAATGGTCCCGATCGTGTAGTAGTCAGGTTCGAACGTTGCCTCGTCCACGTCTATGTCGAGAGTGTACACCTCGAACTGAAATTCTTGATCGCGTACGCGGTACTGGAAAAAGTTTGCGTAAAATCCAGCTGTAGGCACAGTCCCAGAGACACGACACGTCGTGGAATTGAGCGTCGTGAGCGTCCCGTATTGCGTCGTCGTGAGCGGCGTAAACGTCAGAGGGTACGAATCGCTCGACCAAATCATGTCGATGGTATACGGCCTTCCTTTTACGATGGGCGTGTTCATAGTGCCCCCGTTAATTTTCCACGTATTCAGGTTGTATGTCGGAAGAGAGCTCGTGATGTCCACGTTAAACGTGATATCCGATACCAATCCTTGTTGATCAGTCGCGCGAATAACGATCGACATTGTTTGTGTTGTGTCGTCTGACAGTGTCGTTCCCAGCCATTGCGGAGATCCAGTCACGAGCCCGCTCGAAGATACCGTGACCCACGGCGGCGACGTCCCGACCTTGGAGTAGACCAACGTCGATCCAACGTCCGAGCTGGCGGCGACTTGCTGGCTGTACGGCGTCCCCACTGCGCCCGTTGCAAGGGTCTGGTCCGACCAGGATGGGGGGGTGTAGGTCACGGTCGGCACGGACAACGCGTCTTCGTACGTGAGCCCGACGACGTTGATTGGAATGTTGAACTTGACGTTTTCTCCGACGATGACCGAGTTTTCCAGGTCGACACGCCAGTTGTTTGTCCGGTTCATCGATCGCGATCCGACGACGGTATTGAACGATCCTGACGCATTTGAGGCCGTGTACCCTCCCAAGATCGTATTATTGTTTCCGCTCAACCGACGAGCCGTCTCGGTCCCCAAGCACGTATTCGTGTCTCCATTCGCGAAAAACTCCATCGCCCGCGTCCCGATCGCAATGCAATTGCTCGCGACGCTGATCGCGTTGCCCGCCAAAAAACCGCACAATACGTTTTTCGTGCCGGCAGTCAGAAACTGGCCCGAGCCGACGCCGAGGCATACGTTCTCGAAACCCGACACGGCAGCAAAGCCGCTGTTCGTGCCGACATAACAATTATTCGCGCCAATCTGGTTCCTGTACCCGGCCCTGTGGCCTATGCATACGTTATCGTGGCCGTTAAACTGCTGGAATGCGGCGAACGATCCGACGACCGTATTTCGACTGCCGGACGTCAATTCCGCGCCGGCCTGGTACCCCAGAATCGTGTTGTTGTTCGCGCGCTTCATCTTTTGACCTGAATACGGCCCGATACATATTGACGAATCGACTCGCTCGGCACGTTCGCCGGCCTTGTACCCAATAAACACGGATTCCTTGGCGAGCTTTGCCACGCGCCCGCTGCGAACGCCGAGAAATACCGACGCCTCGGCCGTCGCGTTCGCGCCGCTATACGCCCCGACGAACGCGTTGTTGCCGCCGAGCGATGCACTGGCGCCGGCGCCGAGACCTATATACGTGTTGTTCTTGCCGCCTGTCAACGACAACCCATCGATACTCGAGTCGAGCTTCCCGGACAAGACGAGCTTCCGCTCGGTCATCTATCGAGCGCACAGATAATTCTTGGGATCGTGAAACGACGTGCAAACGCCGATTACGTCTGGATATTTAGTCCATATAATATGTGCGCATGAAGGTAATGGCCAAGCCAGCATACTCGGATTTGTACGCACGGACGCGGGAAAGCGTCAAACGGCGCGTTTCCCGTTGGCCATCTGCGTACGCGTCCGCCCAGCTCGTGCGAGAATATAAAGCGCTCGTCCGCGCCCGCTACGGTCCCAACGCACAGCCGTACGGCGGTCCGAGAAATGTCACGCCTGGTCGGCTCACCCGCTGGTTTGGCGAGAAATGGGTCGATATTTCGACGATGAGACCATGTGGCTCGGTCAAGTCGGAGACGTACTATCCAGTGTGTCGCCCGGCGCACGTCGCTCGCCGATTGACGCCGGCTCAGATCGCACGCGCAGTTTCGAGAAAACAGCTTTCAAAGACGAAAACAACGCGTTATTTTACTGATTT
>JGI25910J50241_10000700_pt1 | contig 11479 bp, 10 predicted proteins | sample LauGreSBDMM110SN_3_FD_50241 | JGI IMG/M metagenome (IMG submission 50241) | reverse complement strand
CGCGCAGTGACTGAATCAGATCGCGCCGGTGATGATTTTCTCGCAGCGGTGTGTCGCGAGTGGGAGGCGGCCGCTGACTTAGCGGGCAGTGTCCGCACAGTAAAACTACGCACAGGTCTTGTCTTGGATCCAACTGGTGGTGCACTCGGAAAAATGCTCCCTCTCTTTCGATTTGGTCTTGGTGGAAGACTTGGTAATGGAAAACAGTGGTGGTCATGGATCACACTCCATGATGTCGTTCGAGCAATCGACTTTGCCCTCGTTGAAAATATCTCAGGTCCGGTCAATCTGACCTCACCAAATCCAGTGACGAATCAAGAGTTCACCTCTGCTCTAGCCCGGGCACTTAATAAACCTGCAGTTTTTCCTGCACCTGCCTTTGCACTCAAACTCGCCCTCGGTGGTTTTTCAAGTGAGGTGCTTGGCTCAAAGCGCGTGGTCCCCAACATTCTCACCCAGTCAGGATTCACCTGGGACTATGCCCACATTTCGCAGGCTCTCAATGCGTTAGTGGAAAGCTAACTCGGCCGCTAATTTTCCTGTAAATAGGGCTCCCTGCTGTGATGGGACGGCCCGGTGATCACCGGCAATAAATATCTGCTCACTTATCTTGAGAGGTTGAGACAAAGGCTTGCCCACGTAGTGCAAAGGCAGCGCCGATGGGATTTCATACTTAGCGATCAACGGCCAATCACGGGTATCACTTAACCACAAAAGCGCCAAATGGCGCCTGACTTCAGATTCAGTTGTATTCAGAGGAGTTGTAGTTGAGATTAGGTGTGCACCGGGCGGAGCATACGATGGTGAGATATCTGAGATGACAACGCTATTTATCACCGGTCCCCGGCGTTGCCCATCCACAATCAAATGTCCCGTACCCGACGGGTTGATTTCTGATGTGTGATACCAGGTGATACAGCCAGCCATAGAGGTTCCATCACCTATATCCAATAGCTGTGTTGCAGTTGCTGCATCGGTTGCGATGATGATTTTCTTGGCAAAAAAATCCCCCTGTGATGTCTCGATGAGCGAATGTGAGAATCGCTCAACACGGGTATGTAGTTTCAGATTATGAACTCGCTTAGCTAAAGCCATAGGTAGTTGACCAACTCCCAGTCGAGGCAATCCCGGAGACCCGTTGATAAATGAGCGAATAGTAGAGATGCCATAAGTGGCATCAACTTCATGTGGATCGGTGAGGAAAACTCCCTCTAAGAAGGGGCGAAGGGTTCGCTCGTATGTCCTACCTACGACCTCAAGGAGTTGACCCAGTGATGCATCTTTTGCGGGCTTGGTAAAAATAAGTCGAAGCAAGTTGATTTTCTCAGGAATGGTTCCTGTCGCCGAATCAAAGACCGAAAGCGGAACAGCGCGAGGATCTCCGATCACATGCCTTCTGTTCCCAACTCCAACTTCAATGATTCGTGGAGCAGGTATGAACTCGATCTCTCTGACTACATCAAGGGCAACTAATGATGGATACTTCGAGTTGATGAGTTGGAATCCACGATCACAGAGAAATCCAGAGATCTCATCGGTTGCGACCCGTCCCCCTACGCGATTACTTGCCTCTAAAAGAACTACATCGGCGCCCTTCTTTTGCAGAGTAAGAGCCGCACTCAAGCCCGCTAAACCCCCGCCGATGACCGCACAGTCATATGAATCAGCCATAGCCTACGATTCCAACGCGCAAAGCCACCTACTTTTTCGCAAGCTTTGAGGGCCACCAGATTTTGCCACCAATATCGTAGGCAAGGGCCGGGACCAAGATTGTGCGCACGATCAAGGTATCGAGCAGAACACCAAATGCCACGGCAAAGCCAAGCTCTGCCAGAAAGACCAGTGGCAAGATGCCAAGAACTGCGAAGGTGGCAGCTAGGACTATTCCTGCCGATGTGATCACCCCTCCGGTCACGGTCAAACCTTTGATGATGCCTGCGCGAGTACCAATCTTTGCGCTCTCCTCACGCACTCGAGTCATCAAGAAGATGTTGTAATCAATTCCCAGGGCTACGAGAAAAATGAAGGCAAAGAGAGGAAATGAAGTATCGGCACCCTTAAAGCCAAATATGTTCTCAAATACAAGTTGACATGCACCTAGCGTTGCGAGGAAGGACAGAACCACTGTCCCAAGGAGCAGCGCCGCCGATAATATGCTTCGAAGCAGCAGACCAAGGATGATCGTGATGATGACAAGCACAATAGGGATGATGGTGCGATTGTCATGATTTGCCGCGACATCGGTATCAAAGGCGACAGCAGTTGATCCTCCAACTAGAACTGAAGAATCAATTGCCGAAACAGCCTCTCGAATCTTTGGGATCACATCCCGAGCAGCGACAGAGTCAGGATTAAGATCCAAGATCACGTTCAAAATTACCCTGCCATCTAGCACTTTGATCGGCGCAACTGGTTGCCCTGGGATTGTGGGAGCTGTGCGTAATGGCTCTACTGATGCGATACCTTCAATTGGAATTAAGGCCGCCGACACCTTATCGGCTGAGGCTTGACTGACCACAACTTCGGTCGGTTGACCTGATCCACCCGGAAAGTGTTGGCCTAAGCGCTCTAAACCAACGACTGAGTCAGGACGCTGAGTGAAGGCATCGGCGGTAGATAAGCCACGAGCATTGAGAGTTGTCGAAAATCCAGCAAGAACGACCAAAACCACTGAGGTCGCAATCCAAAGTTTGCGAGGACGTTTTTCAACACTGGAACCAATCTTCGCCCATACTCCAGTGAGTTGAGAGTTGAGATCATCATGGCGTGGAATGCGGGGCCAGAAAATCCAACGACCACATGCGACCAACAAGGCTGGCAACAGAGTCAAAATTGTCAACATNGATACTGCGATACCGATTGCACCGACGGGACCTAAGCCACGGTTGCCCGAGAGATCACTCAGAAGCAGGACAAGGAGTGCGGCGATTACAGTTGAGCCAGAGGCGAGAATGGGTTCAAAGACACCCTTAATCGCTGCCTTCATCGCAACAAATGGATCGTCGAAATGATGTAACTCTTCCCGATATCGCGAGATAAGAAGTAGGGCGTAGTCAGTGGCCGCACCCAATACGAGCACAGATAAAATCCCCTGAGACTGGCCGTTCAAATCGATGACATCGTTCTTAGTCAAAAGATAAACCAGGCCTCCAGCAGTTGATAAGGCGATAACCGCCGAAAATAAGGGAAGAATCCAAAGGACAGGAGAGCGATAGACGACTATCAAGATGAGAGCAACGACTATTAAGGTCGTGAACAGAAGCGATGAATCAATTCCCTCAAAGGCCCCAAAGAGATCACCAAGTAGAGCTCCAATACCAGTGACATTTGCGCTCAAACCGACACTTGCTGCATATTCAGAGGCATCTTCGCGCAGTGTCTCAATCACTTGTGGAAGGGCCGGTAGTTCATTCGGTAGCAGATCTGTTGCAATCTCTGATTTAAATGGAAGATTGACTAATAGAGCCTTTCCATCCTGTGATGGAAAGGCAAAAATCTCTTCACCTTGAGTCAGATACTTTGAGATTGGTACATCAGTGTCACCGATTTTTTTATCTCCCAATCCTGACAAACGTACATTCAGGGCTGCAATCTTCTCCTTATCGATCTCTCCCACGTACAAGACTAAGGTTGGCAGGCTCTGATTTTGATCGGCAGTAAATTTCGCAGTGAGCTTGGATGCCTTGGTAGATTCGGCACTGTCAGGCAAGAAGGCAGAGTTATCGTTCTCCTGCACCGTTGATAGGGCACCAAAGAGAGGACCAAAGACCCCGCTGGCACCCAACCAGATGAAGATCACGATAAGGGAACTCACAAAAGGACGTCGGCTTTTTTTGACGATTGTGGGCGACACGGTAACTACCTTTCAAATTGGTATGGATGTAAGCCTACCTTTAGGCTATCTCCGTGTCCGACCGGGTAAGTACAGATGAGACAACCATCGCCCTCATTCGCCATGGTCTCGTTGACTACTCAAAAGCCTGGCAAGAGCAACGAGTGATTCACGATGAGGTCGCGCGGATGAAACGAGCAAATACGCTTTTATTATTGGAGCACCCTTCCGTCTANACCGCCGGTCGGCGCTACGATGTCTCAGAACGGCCACAAAATGGAGCTCCTGTCATTGAGGTTGATCGTGGAGGGCGTATTACATGGCATGGTCCAGGACAACTCGTTGGCTACCCGATCGTTCGCCTTGCCAAGCCGACCGAACTCGTTGGTTTTGTCCGCGAAATTGAGGCCGGACTTTCTCTCGTATGTGCAGAATTCGGTATAGAGGCACATTGCATTAAAGGTCGATCAGGTGTGTGGGTACGCGATAGCAAAGGTGATCGCAAAATCGCTGCAATCGGAATCAGAGTCGCACAAGGTGTCACCATGCACGGCTTCGCACTTAACGTCAGCCCCGACCTCTCAGCATTTGAGCAGATCATTCCATGTGGGATTTCTGATGCAGCTGTAACTTCGATGCAAAAAGAGTTAGGTCGCACCATCACTATCGAGGAAGTATCACCAGCTCTCGAGCAGCATATATTTGAATCGCTCAAGCGGGTGTGCATATGAGCATTGCACCAGAAGGCCGAAAGATGATTCGCATAGAGGCACGAAATGCCCAAACTCCGATCGAACGTAAACCTGAGTGGATCAAGACTCGAGCGAATATGGGCCCTGAGTACACACGTCTACGCTCTTTAGTAAAGAGTGAAGGCCTTCATACCGTCTGCCAAGAGGCAGCCTGTCCAAATATTTTTGAGTGTTGGGAGGATAAAGAGGCGACATTCTTAATCGGTGGGGATAAGTGCACCCGACGCTGTGATTTTTGCAATATCGACACTGGAAAACCAGATCCATTAGATCGCACCGAACCACTCAAGGTTGCTCAATCGATTAGGGCGATGGGACTGGCCTATGCCACGATCACAGGAGTAACACGCGATGACCTTGCCGATGAGGGTGCGTGGTTGTACGCCGAGACAATCCGACAGGTGCATGAACTCAATCCTGGCTGTGGGGTAGAGATGCTTGCCCCTGATTTTCATGCAAAGAGCGACCTGCTGAATGAGATTTTTCAAACATGGCCTGAGGTTTTTGCTCACAACTTAGAGACAGTGCCTCGAATATTCAAAGAGATTCGCCCTGCCTTCACATACGAAAAATCCCTACGTGTTATTACCATGGCACGCGATTTTGGATTGATTACAAAATCAAATCTTATTCTCGGCTTGGGTGAGAGCCGTGAAGAGGTATCGCAGGCACTTGTGGATCTTCGCAGTGCCGGTTGCGACTTAATCACGATTACTCAGTATCTGCGCCCGACTAATCGCCATCATCGAGTAGAACGTTGGGTTAAACCAGAGGAGTTTGTTGAGCTCGCCGCGCAGGCCTCAGAGATTGGTTTTCTGGGTGTCATGAGCGGACCATTAGTGCGCTCAAGTTATCGTGCTGGGCGCTTGTACAAACAGGCGATGGCGGCTAAGGCCTCTCATGGCTGATCTCGTCTATCCCCCAGTGATTGTGCTTGTGAAATCACTGTGGAGGTATTTGGGTCTTACATTTGATTTCCAAGGTGATGAGAATGTTCCTCGCAAGGGTGGTGCAATCCTTGCTATCAATCATGTGGGTTACTTTGATTTTGCACTCACGGGAACTGCCGCTCTTCCTGCTGGGCGCTACGTACGCTTTATGGCTAAAAAGGAGATCTTTGCAAACAAAGTTGCTGGGCCCCTGATGCGAGGTATGCACCATATCAATGTAGATAGAGAGAATGGAGCGGCATCATTTGTTGCAGCTCTGCGTGCTCTCAAATCTGGTGAGATTATCGGAATCTTCCCCGAAGGAACTATTTCGACTAGCTTTGAAATCAAAGCCCTGAAATCTGGAGCAGTGCGACTAGCAATGGGCGCAGGTGTTCCAGTAATCCCGACAGTTATCTGGGGTAGCCAACGTGTCTGGACAAAAGGTGTGAAAAGGAATTTGCGCCGTGAACACATTCCTATCAGCGTTGTATTTGGTGAGCCAATCACATATGCCAGAACCGATGATCTTGAGATTGCAGAAAATGAACTTCGAGAAACACTTCTGGCAATGCTTCGTCAAGTGCAAGATAAATACCCAGATAGCCATGTTGGGCAGCGATGGGCCCCAACCCGCCTTGGTGGAACGGCCCCTGCTCCCCTAAACTAAGGGATATGTTCAAGAGAAAATCTAAGGAAAAGAAGGCTAAATCTGCCCGCCTGCAGACATTCAAGGATGCCTACAAGGTAACAAAACTTCAAAAGCCCTGGATTCCATTTGCCCTCATAGGCATCTTTCTTTTAACTTGGATCGTTGGAATAGCAATCGGAGCATTGATTGGCCGTCCCGTTTATTTTGGATTTATCTTTGCACCACTCGCTCTTCTTATTGCATTACTGTTTTTCACTCGCCAAGCTGGAGCAGCGGCTTACTCATCCATTGAGGGTCAGATGGGTGCAGGGGCAAGTGTCCTCATGGCAATCCGTAAGGGATGGACAACAACTCCTGCAGTCGCGGTGACTCGTAATCAAGACATGGTCCATAGAAGCGTTGGTCGCGCCGGAATCGTTCTCACTGGAGAGGGTTCCAATCAGATTGCCCAACTGCTCAATGATGAGCGCAAGAAGACAGAGCGCTTTGCACCTGGCGTTCCTATCGCACTTGTCATGGTCGGCGATGAGACCGGTCGAGTCCCGATCCGTAAGCTCCAGAAGCATCTTAGAAAATTGCCAAAGAAATTAACGCCGCGTCAGATGCGCGAAGTACGTGCCCGCTTAAAAGCTGTTGGCGGATTATCAATCCCAATTCCCAAGGGTCCAATGCCAACTCGTGCACCAAAGATGCGCTAGTCCCTCTTGAGGCCTTACTCCCGTTAACTCTTACCAGGCCCTTTACTTAACAACCACCCTCACCACATCCCCTGCCGTTGCACCCTGCCCTAGCTCCACGTTCACATTGGTTGGTATGCCATTGATTTGGGCTGCAGATAGCAGAGCTAGCTGTGCTGCGATATCACTCATCCAGTAGAAGGCAGCTGGTCCTGCTCTATCTATGATCTCTTGGGCTTTAGTGAGTTGAGCCCCATTAAACTCTGCTTCATCATTGTTATTGCTCTCAATGATTGATAAAAGATAGTTCTTAATCTCTAAGGCAATGCCTTTGTTTTCTTGATCGGTTTGTATGAGTTCTTTGAGTTCACCATCTAGGGAGCGCGCACGGCGCTTTTTCTTGGTGCGGTTAAGGAAGAGGAAGATGAGGGTGGCAAAGAAGAGGGTTTCTAACATGGCTTCAAACTACTCTGGGTGAATGACAATCTGCCTTACAGCGTGCTCTAACGCTTAACTACCTAACTTCATCTGCAGCCCGGCTCAATCGCTGTGAGATATAGACAGGAATCAGTGAAATTAATATCACCAGCGTTGCTACCACGTTGACCACGCTGGCCTGATTAGGTCGAGACATCTCTTTGAGGATCCACAGCGGCAAAGTGTCAATGCCTGGCGGTGCGGTGAAAATCGTTACTACTACTTCATCAAAGCTCAGGGCAAAAGCTAATAAGGCCCCGGCGACAAAGGCGGTTCTAAACTGTGGAAAGGTTACTAATCTAAAGGTTTGCCATAGACCTGCGCCTAGATCAGCTGAGGCCTCTTGTAGGGAGGGATTCATTCGTTTCAGGCGTGCAAATACATTGTTAAAGACCATCACAATACAAAATGTAGCGTGGGCAACGATCATGCCGAAGTAGCCGATATTAAAACCTGCAGGAGCTAAAAAGGTGTTGTAGGTATTACTAAAAGCCACACCTGTCACAACACCAGGTAAGGCAATGGGCAGTACTACTAAGAGATTGACTGTGCCCTTGCCAAAGAACTCAAAGCCCTTAAGAGCAAAAGCTACTAGCGTTCCCAAGAAGGCAGCGATAGTTGTTGAGCCCGCTGCGACAACAAGTGAATTAAGTAGTGCGGTACGAATGGGTTGATAAGTGGCGGCAAATTCCCACCACTTAAATGAGAATGTCTCAACTGGCCAACTTGAGATATTTGATTGATTAAATGAGTTTAAAACCAGCACCAAGAGCGGTACATACATAAAGATTAAAATAAAGGCAACTAACGCAACTAAAATCACTCTGCTAGTCCTAGATAATCGAAGCATGATTACATCCGCTCCAATGATCCGGTGCGACGGGCGACCATGAGATAGATAACAACAAATGCGATGGGCACCATCGAAAAGGCTGCTGCAACTGGTGGATTTAAATTGATATTTGCTGCAATGATCGAGCCAATCATCTGCGTGGAGCCACCTGTGAACTTAGCTGCTAGATAATCTCCTAGGCTCAATGAGAATGTGAAGACAGATCCTGCAATTATCGCTGGAACAATTAAAGGTATCACCACGCGATAGATAGTGGTAAAGCCCTTAGCACCCATATCACTTGAAGCATCAAAAAGACTCAATGGGATCTGGCGGATCGCTGTGAAGACAGGAAGTGCCATATATGGAAACCAGAGATAGGTCAGAGTTAAAATCACAATTGGTATGGAAAAGGTTGGACCAGATATGCCAAATGGAGCAAGTGCCCAATTAAAAAAACCTTGCTCTGTAAAGACAAGACGCATCGCAATAATTTTGACGAGGTAGCCAGCCCATAGCGGCAAGGTAATAGCGACCGCTAAGGCATTTCTCACCCAGGGGCGAGCAATCTTTGCCATATAGATTCCAAGAGGGACGGCAAATAAGACTGATAAGCCGGTAACGGCCAATGCGATCAATAAAGTCCTGATCGAAGTTGATAAGTAGGCCGGGACTGTAAAGAGGGAGACAAAGTTTTCTAGCGTGAAGCCAACAATTACTTTTGAGGTAAAGGGATCAACAAACCAAAATGCAGTTATTAACAATAAGAATAGTGAGAATATGTATACGCCCACAATCCAAAACATCGGAAGGGCAATTAAGCTCAATAATTTGATTTTAGGGCGCTTATATAGGTAGGCAGAGATAGGCCTGCTGCCACCCCTGGTTGATATTGCGCTCATCACTACCTAACTCTGTGTTACTTCTAGTAGTTCTTGAATAGAGAATGTGGGGATCTATTTCTAAATCCCCACATACTCTATCTACGTGTTATGGCCTTACTAGTTAACCTTTAACCGTTAACCAAGCACTGGTCCATTCCTGGAAGCTGGTGCACTTAACATCTTTGCGACCATCAACGCAGGTTTCAATTGGAGTTGTCCAAGGCCAGATTCGCTCGAAGAACTCCTCATCCTCTGCTGCAAACTCATCACAGTGAGCTTGCGCTTCTGGACTTGTCTTACAGAAAGCGACGTTGGCAGGTGCCATGCCAAAGTTCATGGCAATGGCGCCGTTAACTGAAGCTGTACTGGTGTAATCCATCCAGGCATAGGCACAGTTAACGTTCTTGGTCTTTGAGCTAACCAACCAAGAGTCATACCAACCAGTTGATCCTTCAACTGGAAGTGTGGTCTTTAGGTTTGGCTTAGCAGCAAACTTACGAAGGATTTCCCAAGAGGTACCAACAACTGTGTTGCCACCAGCAAATGAGGTTATTTGCGCTACTGCATCTGACCAGTACTCGCCAATAATCGTATTTTGTTGCTTGAGCAATGCAATTGCTGCATCTAATTGAGTTTGATCTAGAGCATATGGATTCTTAATTCCTAGCTCTGGCTTGTGATACATCAAGTACACAGCAGCATCTGCGATGTAAATTGGTGCGTCATACGCTGTGATCTTGCCCTTGTATGGGCTATTTGTCTCCCAAACAACATCCCAGCTAGCAGGTGCTCCCTTGGTTACATCATCGTTGTACTGAAGTAGGTTTGCACCTCTGCCAATTGGTACACCGTATGGCTTGCCATTTACAGTGTCATAGATGTTATTGCGCATTCCTGTTGCAATTTCATCTCCGAAATTTGGAATTAAATCAACATTGAGTGGCTGAACATCTCCACCTACGATTAAACGTAGTGCAGCGTCACCAGATGCTGAAACAATGTCATATTGACCTGTGCGCATCAAGGTAACCATTTCATCACTTGTTCCAGCTGTCCGCGACTTAACCATGCAACCAGTATCTGCTTCAAACTTATCGGTCCACTTAGGATCGACGAATCCAGCCCAGTTGACAATGTTTATTTCGCCTTCAAAATCACCCATCGATTCGTGCATAGGGATATCTGGCACGTCAATCTTCACACCGGCTGAATCATCACTTGATGAACAACCAGAAAGAATTAATGCCGATACTGCCAGCAGGCTAAATATAGAGAGCTTCTTCCCTTTCATTTAACTTCCTTTCGCCTGACTATTTCTAGTCATATTAGGTAGGTATGACTGCCGAGTGGTCGCTTTTCCAAAGAGCACCGACCCGATCGCCAGTTTTAAATCGGTTGATTTGATCTGGCAATTCTTCATTTAATCTGGTGGCAATGACTCTGTGCCCAGATTGTGTTTGGACTAAATAGATTGTGGTCGCCCCAATGTAAGAGGCCTCAATAATTGTTCCAATTACTCCGCTTTCATCAGCTTTGAGGGCAGTATCTGCTGGTACTAATTTAACTCGCTCTGGCCTGATATTTACCATCGTTGAAGTGCCAAAAAAATCTTGGGCTTCTTGACCTGAAAATATATTTGAAACACCTAAGAAACTAGCAACAAATTTAGTTTGTGGTCTCTCATACACCTCTTGTGGGGTGCCAATCTGCTCGATGGAGCCTTCGTTAAATACTGCAATGCGATCACTCATACGCATAGCTTCCTCTTGATCGTGGGTAACAAAGATAAAAGTAATTCCAGCTTCACGCTGAATACGCTTTAACTCAACCTGCATCTCTTCACGTAACTGCTTATCTAATGCGCCAAGTGGTTCATCTAGAAGCAATACCTTTGGTCTAAGCACTAACGCCCTTGCGAGTGCAATACGTTGACGCTGACCACCCGATAATTGGTGTGGCAATCGCTGAGCTAAATGTGAAAGCTTTACTGAATCAATTGCTTCTAATGCTTGCTTTGCTCGCACTGGCTTTGTCACTTTTCTAGTGCGAAGACCGTACTCAACATTGTCTTGAATGCTCATGTGTGGAAATAGCGCGTAATCTTGGAAAACTGTATTCACTGGGCGATCAAAGGGCGCCAGAGCTGTCACATCTTGTGACTCAATAGAGATGGTGCCAGAGCTAGCACTCTCAAAACCTGCAATTAAGCGAAGAACAGTTGTCTTGCCCGAGCCAGATGGGCCGAGCATTGAGAAAAATTCACCAGCGTGAATATCTAAATCTAAATGAGCAACCGCGTGAACGTCATCAAAGAACTTGTTAACGCCACGAAGTGAGACAAAAGCTTCTCCCAAGACTTAAACCCCTTCACCCTGACCAGTAACTTGAATGAGCATATGACACCCGCCGCAAGATTTCTGGAAAAGACGCTCAAAATCACTCAG
>JGI25910J50241_10000695_pt1 | contig 11517 bp, 6 predicted proteins | sample LauGreSBDMM110SN_3_FD_50241 | JGI IMG/M metagenome (IMG submission 50241) | reverse complement strand
TCCGGTACGACCCGATGGCCGACCAGACGGATTTGGTGGGCGGCCCGGGCCGGGACCTGGTGGGCGGCCCGGACCGGGACCTGGTTGGCGGCCCGGACCGCCTGGTGGGGCGCCCCGCAGGCAAGTTGTTTTTGTATACTTGGGTGGTGACTTCTGTGCAATGTACGTTGCCCCAACGGTTTTCGCATATTTTATTAAAGCCTTTCGTATGGCCGCTTTTTGGACTTTCATTGTTCCTGTAAAGTTCATGCACTCGGTATTATTCTCACCGACTACTTCATTATATTCAAGCACGTTCTTGAATGCATAATCATCCAAATGGTATGTTAGTGAAGGTATGCTATTTCCCCTGTAAGTGACAGAATCGGCAATCATAATGCCGCGGTCAATTCGTTCATCTGCGGCCGTGCGTTTTGACGGGCGACCGGGCGACCGGGCAGAGTTACCTATCGATATAGACATGCTACTCGGACCTGATGCTGGTGCCGGTGCCGGTCCTTGAGCTGGACCTGGACCTTGAGCTGGACCTGGACCTTGAGCTGAAGATGCTGAACCTATTCCCCCTCTACGACTTATGCGACGCTTTTGACCCGCCAAGGATGGTGGCAAGGGTGGCAACGCGGGGGATGCAAGAGAAGCTGCTGGAGGGGCGGCGCTTTGTGTATTCTTGAATGTGAAATAGCGTTCCTTGTCTTTGACAATCGCGCCCATGATGAAAAACGCCATGCCAACGGTTGCCTTATCAAACGAGCCAAAAACTGCGCCAATATAAAATGCATAGATAAGTTGGCAAAAGTCTCCTATGAACTTCATCATGCAAGCAGCGTATAATTTCATACAATTGAGCTTGTAGTATTCAGGCTTAACGTCTTCAGGTTTAATCGCCGATTGGTCGAAAAATTTTTCATAATGTAGAAGGGTGACGACGTTATTTGCAGAGAATGACTCGTATGCTTTGTATTTCTTCCCAAGGGAAATAAGAGGGATTTGCCTTGCACCGCTTTTCTTATCCTTAACAAGCTCATACTTGACATCCAAGAGAGATACACGTCGTTTATCACCGTTCGTTAGCGGAATGACGCCTGTGAGTATTATATTGACATTGTTATTGTGAATAATGTATTGTTCACTGCTCCCGATTCCCATTTGAATTATATTTTGAACGTATTTTTCAAACTCGTCGCATATCGATTCAATTGAATCAGGATAATACGGGGTGGACAAAGTGTGGCGCTGGCTTTCCAAGTAGGACTGAATAAAGCCTATAAAGATGTATGGGTTGCGGCTCACTGACTCGGGGGAGACGTTGTAAAACTGTTGACACATTTCAATAAACTGTCGTTCTTCATCATTCTCATAGAAGTCTTTGAAAATATTAACGAAGAGCATTTTTGCTTTTTGCTTTCCGGCTAGACTGTATTTGTGCTTCACCTCGTCCGTTATTGTTTCAGCGTATGCGCGCAAAGCAGTGATGAGCTGGTTTCTGTCGCGTAGTTTGTCGCCTTGGTCAAGGAAGTTGATGAGAGAAATGTGGATAGATGCGAACTTTGCAATGTCTGATGCTTGAAGTTGTGACCCTGCATCGTAAATGTACTCAACTGGATATTTTGCATTAAATGCCACATCGTCGGCACTTATTTTGCGGAAAGTGCTGTCGTCTTGCACGTGCGTGTGAATGCCTGGGCTCCGTTCGAGCTCGGTTTTTGCCGAATGCATGATATTTGTCTCGTCCACGCTGAATGGATTTTTAACTGCATTCCACTTTTTTGATTTCATGTACAATAATATGTTTTTTATGAACTCCGTGGTAGGTTCTAGTATGTCACCGCCGCCACGGGACCCCATTTTCAAGCGCTTTCTGTTAGGGCCAGGGCTACCATCCTCTTCTTCATACGTGTTTATCATGCCAATGACTAACATCTTGACAAAATTGTACATATCTACATCTACCTTCTTATTGTCCGTTTTTGTCTCCTTAAAGAGCGAAGATATAGAGAGTTTTGCCGAACCGCGCTTGGACTCACCGTCGTGTAGAATATCCGCAATCATGCGACACACATATTCTAGCGTTTCGGCTTCGTCAAAGTGGAGTGGTATTGTATCATCAAATATCTTGCTGTTTGCATCCATGTTGTTTTCAATCTCCACAGTCGTGCTGCTCATAAGAATTTGACTTGTAAATTCTTGGGCTGTCGGGAAGTATCGGGCATTTACGAAAGTGTACTCGTCCACGTTGCCCTCCTTTCTGCGCTTGTCCGCCGCATCTTTTAGTTCGCCCGATAAATTGACTTTTGGCTTCATTCCGGAACCACCTATAATAATGGCAAATGTATATAAAATAGAAACTAGGCTCTAGCTTGTCTTTTTGCGCTCTAGCTTGTCTTTTTGCGCTCTAGCTTGTCTTTTTGCGCTCTAGCTTGTCTTTTTGCGCTCTAGCTTGTCTTTTTGCGCTCTAGCCGCCCATCTGCCCATAGCGTTCTCAATCTCAGGCAACAACATCGCCACTGAACGCACTATGACGCCCAACACGTTAAAGATGGGGAACGCTCTCATGGGGCACCCCATTTGTGGGACGCTCTTGTGACTAGGACCAAGTGCTTCTTTTAAGCCCCGGCCCAAAAAAGGAAGTAAACGCACTTAAGCACATGCACACGACTATAGTGACCGTGAGTCCCGTAAGCCGGCACGCAATGGCTAAGAAGAAGACCCCCGCCGCCAAGCCAGAGCAGGCGCAAGAGCAGGCGCAAGAGCAGGCGACCGCCAAGCCGCCTACGCCGCCGATGGCCCCTACGCCGCCGCTGCCGGAACAGGTCGTGTGGGACGTCATCGACGCCTACTTTAACCATGGCGGCGGCGCGGAGGCCATGAGCCCGTTAGTGCAGCATCAGATTGGCTCGTACAACGAGTTCATCGACCGCAAGCTCGGCCAAATTATACACGGATTCAACCCGATTCAAATCTGTCACCAGTACCGTGAGGATTTGCACGAGTTTGTCCACAAAATATACATTCGGATTCTGAACCCTTCGCTATCGAAGCCCTTTTTCTTGGCGCAAGACGGCGCCCAAATGCTCATGACGCCCCACTTTGCGCGCATGAACAACCTGACGTACGCATCCAATCTGATGGTCGACGTCAACATCCACACTGAGACCATCAACGAGGACGGCGTGACGGAGCGGAAGGAGGCGACCATTCCGCACGTCAACATCGGCAAGTTTCCCATCATGGTGCGCAGCAAGTTGTGCACACTGACGCAGATGCCCGGGACGGCTGAGGGCAACGGCAAGCACGAGTGCCGCTACGACTTTGGCGGCTACTTCATCATCAACGGCAACGAGAAAGTGGTCATCTCGCAAGACCGCATCAGTGAGAACAGGACGGTCGTCTTTTCCGGAAATGTCAACATGACCGGTCTGAGCGCCGAGATTCGCTCCATGCCGGACGGCGTCTTTCTGCCGCCCAAGACGTGCGCTCTGCATTTGAGCTCGAAGCCGAACCAGTATGGTCGGATTATCCGGCTGTCGTGCACGTTCTTGCGCGCCGAGATTCCGCTCTTCGTCATGTTTCGCGCCCTGGGCATCGAGAGCGACGAGGACATCATGCGGTTCATCGTGATGGACGGTCCCGACCAAGAGAAGAACCGCCGGCTCGTGCGGGAGTTGGCGGCGAGCGCGGACGATGCGAGCGACGTGCATTCGCAGGCGGACGCTCTGCGCATCCTGCAGCGCTCTATGACGCTCGCCGGGACGCCGAGGGAGTACCTGGACCAGCCGGCGGTGGTGGCGCGAATGCTCAAGAGCTTCATCGAGAACGACTTCTTGCCGCACGTGGGTCACGCATTCAACCGCAAGGCCTTGTATCTGGGCTTCATGACGCGCAAGCTGCTGCGCACGTACTTGGGGTACCAGCCGTTCGACAACCGCGACTCGTACATCCATAAACGAATTGACACGCCGGGCGTGCTGATTGGCAACCTGTTCCGCCAGTGCTACGGCAAGATGATAAAAGAGATGCGGAACCTGATTCAGCGGGAGCTGCACGTCTGGCGGGCGGGCACCATCGCGCCGCAGAACATCATAAGCGCCAGCAATGTGCACCGGTTCCTGAAGCAGACGGTCATCGAGAGCGGCATGCGTTACTCTCTTTCGACGGGCAACTGGGGCGTCAAGAGCTTGGGCAGCTTCCAGAACATCCGGCAGGGCGTCGCGCAGGTGCTGAACCGGATGAGCTACTACAGCACGCTCTCGCATTTGCGGCGCGTGAACACGCCGATGGAGAAGAACGGCAAGCTAGTGCAGCCGCGCAAGCTGGAGAACACGCAGTACGGCATGATTTGCCCGGCCGAGACGCCGGAGGGCGGTGCGGTGGGCCTGGTCAAGAACATGGCGATGGGGTCGCAGATTACGAACTCGCAGAGCTCGGCCTACTTGCGGTCGTGCATCGAGACGCTGGGGACTTGCATTCTGGACGATTCGCTGAACGCGGAGGCGGTGCGGGCGTTCTTGGCGCGGATGGGTAGCGGGCAGGCCGTTGCAGTCATGGTCAATGGCGACATCATGGGCTATCACACCGAGCCGTCGACGTTCTTCGCGAAGTTGAAGAGCTTGAAGCGGATGGGCGAGCTGTCGCCCTACACGGCCGTCGCATGGGACGTCCAACACAACGTGATTGCTCTGAGCACCGAGGCCGGCCGCATGTGCCGCCCGGTGTTCATCGTCGATGGCCAGGCAGGCGGAGAGGCGGGGCAGCAGGGCCTTCGCATTGCCACGCGGATTGCCGCGGAGCCGGTGCGCGCAGGTGCCATCAAGACGGCCCCCTTTGCGACGTTCTTGGCGCCGCTGAACGAGTACTTGGGCGGGACGGGACTGAAGAGTGCCGAGGGCTCCGCGACGCAAGCCGAAGGCTTAGCAAGGCTAGCCGAAGGCTCCGCGAAGCTAGCCGAAGGCTTCATCGAGATTCTGGACGTGGACGAGGTCGACCGTTCTATGGTTGCAATGAGCCAGAAGGACCTCGTGCGCGGTCAACGGGGGACGTCCGTCCAACCGGCCTACACGCATTGTGAGATTCACCCGAGCATGATGTTGGGCGTCCTTGGCGTGAACATCCCGTTTGCGAACCACAACCAGGCGCCGCGTAATGCTTACCAGTGCCTGTGGGAGGAGGAGCTCGTGTGGATGGCAGACGGCCGTCTTCTCCCCATCAAGGACGTTCAAGTTGGTGATGACGTTCTATGCTTCGACCCCAAGACGATGAACACCGAGACGACGAAAGTGACTCATCAGTGGGCGAGGGACACGAACAAAAAAATATTCAAATTGACGCTCACGGACGGCCGCAGCATCACTGCAACGGAGGACCACATGTTTTACACGACGCAGGGCTGGCAGCGTGTCGACGCGTTATCCATGAACACATCAATGTTCATGTACGAAGCAGTGGTCTATTGCAACACCAGACCCTCAATCAAAACGATGAACACCTCGGCCGTTCTATTGGCGGATATCACAGAGGTGCCGTCTTGTCGCGTGGCCGACATCACCGTGGCTTCTCCACACGCCTCTTTCATCGCGGGAGCCGGCTTCGCTTCTCATAACTGTTCAATGGGAAAGCAAGCCGTTGGCGTCTACATGAGCAACTACAACAACCGCATCGACACCATGGCGCACGTACTGAACTACCCACAGGCGCCCATCGTCCGCACGCGGCTTGGGAAGTACACTCACACTGATACTTTGCCATCCGGAGTGAACGCCATTGTGGCCATCATGACGTACACCGGCTTTAACCAAGAGGACTCGGTCATGCTCAACCAGTCTGCGCTCGACCGCGGGATGTTCACAAGCACGTACTACAAGTCGTACAGGGACCAGTGCAGCAAGAATCACAGCACGGGCGAGGAGGAGATTTTCACGCGGCCGCAACCCGATGGGACGTCGCATCTGAAGCCGTTCAACTACGACAAGGTTGGGGAGGACGGCTTCGTTCCCAAGAATACAGCCGTCACGAGCAATGACGTTCTGGTGGGCAAGGTGATGCCCATCAAGGTGGCGGGCGTCATTCATCCGCGGGATGCCTCGCTCTTTATGAAGAACGGCGATGAGGGGCGCGTGGATATGAACTATCAGGGCGTCAACGCGGATGGCTACAAGTTCTGCAAGATTCGCCTTCGGCAATTTCGCAAGCCCACGATTGGTGACAAATGCGCGAGTCGCTCTGCTCAAAAGGGCACAGTGGGTATGATTTACAAGCAGCAAGACATGCCGTTCACCAAGGACGGCCTTGTTCCGGACATCATCATCAATCCGCATGCTATTCCGTCACGTATGACGGCTGCTCAGCTCATGGAGTGTCTCATGGGCAAAGTGTGCACAGCAATGGGGACGAAGGGTGACGCGACGCCGTTCCGGGACGTCAAGATGGAGGACATGGCTGACGTCTTGGAGAGCTATGGCATGGAGCGCTATGGCAACGAGATTCTGTACGATGGACGCACCGGGATGCAGATTCAAACAGAGATATTCATAGGGCCAACTTACTACCAACGATTGAAGCACATGGTTTGCGACAAACTACATTCGAGAGGTTCAGTGGGACCGGTGGTCTTGCTCACGAGGCAACCATCAGATGGTAGAGCACGTAACGGTGGCTTACGATTTGGTGAGATGGAACGCGACGCAATTGTTGCACATGGAGCTTCTGCATTCTTAAAAGAGAGAATGCTCGATGTCAGCGACAATTATCGAGTATTCGTTTGCCGTAAGTGCGGTTTAATGTGTACGGCAAATCCTGAACGTGGAATCTACAAGTGCAGCTCGTGCAAAAATGGGGCGGACATAATGCAAGCCCGCATCCCGTACTCGATGAAACTTCTCATCCAAGAGTTGATGACAATGTCGGTTGCGCCACGCTTCATTATGTGAGACACAATGTGTAAAAATAACGTATTTTTTCTTGGTCTATCCCGACCATGTCCAACCAGGTGTTTTGTCCAATACGTCAATTTGCGCATTTGTCAACTTAAACTTTCCAACCCCATTTTTAGCCGAGCGCACTTTACTTTGCCATTTGGCCGCACAAATTTCCTCGTTATCTCCGCCTCGACTTGGCTTCCTTTTCATTAATAACTTGAAAGACGTCCCTCGAATATACACGCGTGGCAAAGCGCTTTTGCGGAAAAAGAAGATAACACCTGAAGATTATGCCAAGTTTATAACGGCGATATAAACAAAACCTCGCATAGCTACTAAACTCGCATCGCACTCATGCAAAACTACTGTTACATCCTAGCCAATGCACCTGACAACACATACAATGGATATACCAACAACCTCCAACGGCGCATCCGGCAACATAACTCTGAAATTAAAGGCGGCGCTCGTTGCACGTCCGGTCGCGGCCCATGGGAATACTTAGCCATCATTACGTCCAACGATGAGGCCTTCACGAAGCAGCGAGCCCTATCTCTGGAGTGGCACATCAAGTATCCCACGAATAAGCGCCCACGCCCGCGGCAATACAACGGAGCGCTAGGACGCTTGGCGTCTTTGCCGCTCGTGCTCGAGAATCCAAAATTTGCCGACCTACACTTCACCGTCTATGTGCAAGAGGCGTATCTAGAGCACGTACCACCGTCTATTCACGCCCTCCCCTTGGTTTCGGTATTATGCGTCGCGTGCCCCGCAAAAATCGATGACGTTTAAGAGCTAACGCTCATCATATGTAAAAATGACGGATGTGCCGGATGCACCCACGCTGATTCAAGCCACGCTCGACATACTCAAGCAGTTCAAGCGCCGGCCTGCAGAAGTGCTCTACATAAGTGCATATGTGTCCGTCTATGACAAGTCTTCCAATTCGTTCGACTTGTTTCGTGCAAAGTGGACGTTCGACGAGTTCTTAGAAGCCGCTGCGGGTTTGACCGACTCGGACGAGGTTCGAGACGACTTGATGATAGTGGGCAACGGATGGTGGTTGCAACGCGATACGTTAGACGGCGAGGAGTGCTGGCGCTACTTCGAGCCACCACACACTCCTGTCATCGACGGTAAGAACATTGAAGTATTGAATCTGCGCCGGAAAGACAGCATCTAAAAGAAAACACGCACGAGTAAAACAAGAAGCGAGAGCGCAAGCCATGTACAAGAGCTACATCCGAAACGCAAAGAAGCGAACGGCGCGAGGCGAAAAGAACCGCGAGACGGTTGCCCCCGACAACGACCAACAGTATGCGGTCGTGCGAGTCATGCTTGGCAACGGCCGCCTCAAGGCCTATTGTGAGAATGGGGTCGAAGTCATCGCACGCATCCGTGGGTCGATGCGCAAGTACAAGAGCAAGGTCATCATCGCTCCGGGCGACCTCATCATTTTGTCAATGCGCGATTACGAAGACGACAAGGCGGATGTTGTGCACAAGTACAACCACGAGGAGGTTACAGAACTTATGTACCGCTCATGTCTTCCTGATAAAATAATGAAGGCCCTCACAGAAAACGAGCTCGGCTATGCTCCTCAGACGGACGACTACGTCATGTTCACCAACGCGACGCAAAAAGATATAGAAATGGCTGAAGAGGAGCAACAGCGGTTGCGTCAACAAAAAGAAGGAGCAGGGGGCGGCCACGATGGCAATGACAGTGACTTGGACATCGGGGCTATCTAGGCTATAGCTTAAATATCCCAAGTGTGCCGCTTCCCGGACTCGTATTTGATTTTGTACCCTGCGTGGCAAAGCGCGTAGACAAACGTGACCGCGAGCCACTCGCAACGGCCCTCGTTCGTGGTGGCCTCTGAAAACAACCTCAACGCTTGTTTGAAGTGCTCGATGCGGGATTTGTTCTCGTTCAAGAAGTACCCCTCATAGCTGCGCCAAGCCTTGCACACGGCAATAAAGGTGTCGTACCTCGAGTGATTTTGCAGCAGTTCACGAAAGTATGAGCAAATGCATGTTACATCTGCGGGCGTGAGGCTTTCGCTCAACTCGATGCCGAACTCCGACTTGGCAAAAGCAAGCGCGTTGGGACTCATTTGCAAACCTCGATAATATTCGCTTTAAGCCAAGTGTATGCATCAAATCTTATCGGCTACTTAAGAAAATGCATTGTCTAATAGGTTAGAAACAAATAAGACAGAATGACAAGTCTACGAGAACGAAACAACACAGCCTCCAAAAAATCTTATGAAAAAGCGATAGAGCGAGAGTACGCGACCGAGTACGAGCACGAAGTCGTGCGCCAACATCGCCTTCTCCCAGATACTCGGGTATGGCACTGGTCTGTCGTGCCAGAGGATTACCTCTATGATGCGGGATACATTCACGATTATTCAAAACATCGGCTGCAACGCCTCTTGTGCAAGAAAGAACAAATGGACGGGCGAAATCGCTTGCGAGATTATGGGCTAGATGCGCTAGCAGAGACAGTGCTGCCCTCGGGAGAGGTCGTGTATTCGGGCATTCAGGCTAAGTACTACCAATCGCGCTCCGTGACAGCAGCTGATATCGGGACCTTTCTTCAAAAACAAATCACCATGTCTCGTTGCAATCCAAAGTCCAAAGGGTACCTTTATACTACCTCAAAACTCCAGGCGGATTTAGCCGATGATGTGGCCCATCCTGACTTCATGATACGACATGTCATGCATCCGTGGAAACATACCGACCGTCGGTCTTGTCATGCGCCTCGGAAAGAAACCGCGGTCAACGAATGCGACTTACCCCTGCGAGACTATCAAATGAAAGCGTTGGAGGAACTAATGGGCGGAGGAATCAAGGCTCTCAATATCCCCTGTCGCATGGGGAAAACACTCATCGGTGGGCATGCCATTCGGCACCATCAACCGAGACTGGTTGTCGCAATGGCGCCGCTCAAAATCAGCGTGGAAAATCTACGGGAGCGCCTCGCCTGCTTCATGCCTGGGTATGCGAGCCTGTTGGTGGACTCCGATGCGGGCGGGACAACCGATGAAAAGGAAATTGCAATGTTTCTAAAAGTGAATGAGAAGCAACCTATTGTTGTGTACACCACGTTTGAATCAGCGGTTCATGTCTTATCCGATATGAAGTTGGACCTATCCAATGCCTATGTATTGGGCGACGAAATCCACAATGCGACGGACGCGGTGTGCGCTTTCATTAACACCTTCCCAACTGGCCTCGTCATGTCCGCCACCTTTCCAGAGGAAATCTGCGAAAAATTGGACATCAATAACATGGTGTCCGTGCCGTTTTCAAAGGGAATCGAAGGTGGCTACATCGTTGATTATGCATTGTGGTTGCCTCACCTGACGAAACATAAGGATGGGACCACGACGATTGAGGCGAGTATCCCAACGGAATTCCAACACTACGAGTCGTCCATGGTCACGAAGGTCCTCTTTCACGCTGTATGCGTGTTAAAAACGGGTTCTCGCAAGACGATTGTCTATCTCTCCAGTCAAGCGGAATGCGACCAATATATGGAGATATGCCGTGATGTCTTTGAGAATTATCATGGGCTCACGGTGTGGCTAGGCAAGATCACATCGGATGTTTCGAGTGAGCGCCGAAAGACGATTCTCAATGACTTCCAACAGGACAGGGCTGATGCTGTGCACATTCTCACCTCGGTGCGCATCCTTGATGAAGCCGTGGACATTCCCGCATGCGATTCTGAGTTCATTACCACCATTGGCGAGCAAACGAGCGACATCCGTTTCTTTCAGAGAGCACAAAGGGGCTCTACGCTGGACCCGAAAAACCCCAATAAACGAAATAATATCTTCTTGTGGGCGGATGGATGGGAGAAGTGTTTGGGGGCGCTGGAATTCCTGCGGCACGCGGATCCTGAATACCACAAAAAAATGCATGTGGCGGGAGTGAATTATGCGGACCGGAAGGGGCGGGAGCAACAGCGCAAGGAGAGCATGGTCAAGGAGGCTATGGGATTTGTAGAGTGGAGTCGGATGGCTTGCATCTCGGTGGAGGAGAGGTCGAAGAGAAAAGCGGAGGCGTTGGTGGCGTTGGTGCAACAACATGGAAGAGTGCCGACTTCTAAAGAGACGGTGGATGGGTTTAAAATCGGTCAATTTTGGGACAGTGTGAAACACGGTCTACATCCAGGCATGTATCAATCAATGTTCTCCCATAACGCATTGCTCCGCGCGGATTATGAGAAAGCGGCGATGAATCGAGAGGCAAAGAAAGGCACGCCAATACTTTCACCAGAAGATAAGGGAAGACGGTTGGTGGCGTGGGTGGACCAGCATGGAAATGTGCCAAGTAAAACAACACAGGTGGAGGAGTTCTTAATGGGTCAGTTTTGGCACAGTGTGAAACAGGGTATAAATCCATCAGTCTATCAATCCCTTCTCTCCCATAACGCAATGCTCCGTGCGGATTATGAAAAATCGGCAATGAAACGAGAGGCAAAGAAAGGAGAGCTGATACTCTCACCTGAAGAGAAGGGAAGACGGTTGGTGGCATGGGTGGACCAGCATGGACAAATGCCGAAAACAACAGATGATGTATATGTTCAGGTC
>JGI25910J50241_10000687_pt1 | contig 11577 bp, 12 predicted proteins | sample LauGreSBDMM110SN_3_FD_50241 | JGI IMG/M metagenome (IMG submission 50241) | reverse complement strand
GCGCACATAAGGCGGAAAGCCCGGCAAGGTGTTGGCGTGGGGCAAACCTTGCACATCTTCTGCCGTGTACAGGGGCTTGACCGTGATGCCATCGGGGGTGCGCCAATTCAAATCGCCGACCCGCCCACCGGGGGCAGATTTGGCCGCGGCCTTTTCCCACTGCGCAAGATGGGACTCACCATTGGTTTCTGAGGGGTTTTTCATGGGGTAACTTTGGTGATCTTGCCCACTGCTGGGCCAGATGTGTGGCGTTAAAGAATCATATCATTCATAATTATGAATTCAAAATATTCTTTGGGGCTTACAATCATCACCATGAGCAATGATCAAAACCTGGGCCGATTCGCCTTGTACGAGGAGGTGGCAGAACGCCTGCGCCAGCGTATTTTTACCCGTGAGCTGATACCTGGCAGTTGGATCGATGAGATGAAGATCTCGCAAGAGTACGGCATCAGCCGCACGCCTTTGCGTGAAGCGCTCAAAGTGCTGGCCACCGAAGGCTTGGTCACCATGAAGATGCGCCGAGGCGCTTATGTCACNGAAGTCAGCGACAAAGATTTGAACGATGTTTACCACCTGCTGTCGCTGCTGGAATCCGATGCCGCAGCCGAGGTGGCTCAATGGGCGCGAGAGGAAGACATTGAGGAGCTGCAAACTCTGCACAGCCAGCTGGCGCAAGCGGTCCAAAACCGTGCTGCTTTTTTTGAAATCAACGAGCGGTTTCACATGCGCCTGTTGGAAATCGGTCAAAACAAGTGGCGCACGCAAATGGTGATTGATCTGCGCAAAGTGATGAAACTCAATCGTCACAACTCATTATTGAAGTCTGGCCGGGTTGAGGAGTCTTTGCGTGAACACCAAACCTTGATGCAAGCCCTGGCGGCGCGCAACCCCGCCAGAAGCATGCAAGCCATGCAAGCGCACTTTGCCAATGGATTAGANGCTGCCAGCCCAGATGCGATAGCNCCACCCAGCGCGTCGCCTCAAGTGGGCTTGGCCACCGCTGTCGGCTGAACCACCAGCGCCACACCGGGCAAAATCAATAAGCTGCCCACGGCATGATGCCAACCCAAAGACTCGCCCAGCAAGCCCCAGGACACAAAAGCACCCCACAAAGGGCCCAAATAAAGGGTCATGCTGGTACGACTGGCCCCCAAGGTTTTTTGCGCCCAGGCATATATCCAATAAGCCCCAATGCCTGGCACCAAGGCAACCGCCAGCAACAAAGCTGTCGCATACCAAGTCCAAGGGGGCACCTGGGGTTGCATGCCCTCCCAAACCGCAAACGGCAATAACGTGATCACCCCACCCGCGCAAATGCAGGCCAAGCGAGCGGTAGAGGACAAGGTACAAACCCATTTTTTCTGGAGCATGGCGTATGCGGCCCATGAAACGGTGGCGGCAATGATGAATCCATCACCCACCACCCACTGGATCCGCGACAGCGCCACCCAATCGCCTTTGACCACCACATGAACCACGCCCACCAAGGCCAAAGCCACGCCCCACATTTGGCGAGCGCGCATGCGTTCATCCAACCAAATGGCCGAGCCCCACGTGATCAAAACCGGCGCGGCTGCATAGATCAAGGCAATGTTCATGGCGGATGTGGTTTGTGCGCCCCAGTACACCCAAGCCCCACATACCAACATGCCCAAAGTACCCAAGGTCAGGTATTGCCACCGGTCTGACCAAATTTGCCTTCGGGCCTGCCATATTTCATGGCGGGCCAGAACACCCAACACCAGCCCGGCAACGGCCCAGCGCCCCAGCGCCAAGGTGTGCGGATCGACCACCCCGGGGGCCAAACGGGCACATAAGAAATTGACCGCCCACAAGGCGGGAATGAACCAGACCAAAACCTGGGCCCATAACAAGCGTTGCTCGGGCTGCATGTTCAAACCAAGGCGTAGCGTTGCAAAGCCGCTTGGGCCAAGCGATAAACGTCCATCACAGGCCGATCCTTCAATCGGTGGTCGCTCCAGACCTGTCGCCACAAGCGCGCACCCGGCAAGCCATGGCGCAAGCCCAAGATGTGCCTGGCCACGCTGTACCAATGCGCTGTGCCGCAGCGCTTGGGATCGGCCATGTATTCCACCATGGCGAACTCGACCTCATCACGACTTGCTTCCTTGTCTGCGAGGTGTTGTAGAGCCGCGTCTCCAGACCCGCCGGCTCCCCCGTTGCGGCTAGCGGCCAACCAGGCATCCCAATCGTTCAAAACCCAAGGGTTGTGGTAAGCCACACGCCCCACCATGATGCCGTCAACGCCATCGGCGTGGGCATTCATGTCGGCCATGGTTTGAATGCCCCCATTGAGGATAAATTGGGCATCTGGGAAGTGGTTTCTCAATTGATAAACCACTTCATACCGCAACGGAGGGACCTCACGATTTTGCTTGGGCGACAAGCCTTTGAGCCAGGCGTTGCGGGCATGCACAATGAATTTTCGACATCCTGCGGTGTGCAATTGGCCGACAAAATCCGTCACCATGGCGGCGGACTCATCCCCATCCAAGCCAATGCGGTGCTTGACAGAAATGGGCACATCAACGGCGTCTTGCATGGCCTTGATGCCATCGGCCACCAATGCAGGCTCGGCCATCAAACAAGCGCCAAAGGCCCCGCGCTGCACACGCTCAGAGGGGCAACCACAGTTCAAATTGATTTCACGGTAGCCCCAGCGCTGCCCCAACTGGGCCGCCTTGGCCAAATCGGCCGACTCACTGCCGCCGATTTGCAAGGCCAGCGGATGTTCAGCGGGGTCATGGTCCAGGTGCCTGGCCACATCCCCATGCAGCAAAGCCCCTGTGGTCACCATCTCGGTGTACAACCAGGCATCACGCGTGATCAAGCGATGAAAAAAACGGCAATGTCTATCCGTCCAATCCATCATCGGTGCAACAGATAGGGTGAAGGGCTTGTCCACGGTCACGTGTTCAAAGCCCAGGTGTCCCCAGCATCAGCCCATGTGCAGACCACCATTGACCGAGAAGTCAGCGCCCGTGGAGTAACCACTTTCGTTGGACGCCAACCAGGCAATGATGGATGCAATTTCACTGGGCTCACCCAGCCGCTTGACGGGGATGGTGTTGACAATTTTGTCCAACACCTCTGGGCGAATGGCTTTGACCATGTCCGTGCCAATGTAGCCCGGGCTGATGGTGTTGACGGTCACACCTTTGTTGGCCAGCTCTTGGGCCAGGGCCATGGTGAAGCCATGCATACCGGCCTTGGCGGCGGAGTAGTTGGTTTGCCCTGCTTGACCTTTTTCGCCGTTGACCGAGCTGATTTGGATGATGCGACCCCAACCGCGCTCGACCATGTCGCCCACCACTTGCTTGGTCACGTTGAACATGGAGTTCAGGTTGGTATCAATCACAGCATCCCAGTCATCGCGGGTCATTTTGAGGAACATGCGGTCGCGGGTGATACCGGCGTTATTGACCAAAACGTCAATGGGGCCATGCTCAGCTTTGGCCTTTGCGAAAGCATCCACCGTCGACTCCCAAGAGCTGACATTGCCCACCGACGCATAAAAGTTGAAGCCCATGGCTTTTTGCTCATCCAGCCATTTGGTGAAGTCGCGGGTGGGTCCACACCCGGCGATCACCACAAAACCGTCTTGGTGCAAACGCTGACAAATGGCGGTTCCAATCCCACCCATACCGCCNGTGACGTAAGCTACTTTTTTATCCATGTTGTCTCTCCTATTGGTTTCAATGAAATTTAAATGGTGATCAAAAATCAGCGCTCAAGTGCCAGTGCCACGCCCATGCCACCACCAATGCACAGGGCCGCCAAACCTTTTTTGGCAGAGCTGCGCTGCATTTCGTGCAGCAAAGTCACCAAAATTCTGCAACCTGATGCCCCAATGGGATGGCCAATGGCAATGGCCCCGCCGTTGACGTTGACGCGCACAGGGTCGATGTCCAAGGCTTGATTGACGGCGCAGGCCTGGGCCGCAAAGGCCTCATTGAGCTCAAACAAATCCACATCCGACGCTTTCCAGCCTGCGCGTTCCAAAGCTTTGCGCGATGCAGGCACCGGTCCCATGCCCATGGTGGCAGGGTCCAAACCACTGGTGGCAAAAGATGCAATGCGTGCCAAAGGCGTTAAGCCCAGAGACTTGGCTTTGGCTGCCGACATGACCATGACTGCGGCTGCGCCATCATTGATGCCCGAGGCATTGCCAGCGGTCACGCTGCCTGCCTTGTCAAATGCAGGGCGCAGACCCGCCAAGGCTTCGGCGTTGGTCTTGAGGTTGATGTACTCATCACTGGCAAAGACGATGGGGTCGCCCTTTTTCTGGGGCAAATGAACCGGCACAATTTCATCTTTGAATTTGCCAGCCGCCTGCGCCGCTGCTGCCTTTTGTTGACTGGCCAAAGCCAATGCGTCTTGCATGTCGCGGGTGATGCCGTGGGCTTTGGCCACGTTTTCTGCCGTGATGCCCATGTGATATTGGTTATACACATCCCACAGGCCATCAACGATCATGCTGTCGATCATTTTCCAATCGCCCATGCGTTGACCATCGCGCGAGTTGTTCAAAATATGGGGCGAGGCACTCATGTTTTCTTGGCCACCGGCGATGACGATTTCGCTGTCGCCCCAGGCCACGGCCTGAGCGGCCAGCATGACCGCTTTGAGACCCGACCCACACACCGCATTGATGGTCAATGCAGGTACCTCTTGTGGGATACCTGCCTTCATCAAGGCTTGGCGAGCTGGGTTTTGCCCGGCACCCGCAGCCAACACCTGGCCCATGATGACCTCACCCACCAAAGCGGGATCCAAACCCGAACGGGTCAGCACTTCACGAACCACCAAGCTGCCCAACTCGGTGGCGCTGAGTTTGGACAAACTGCCCCCAAATTTGCCAACGCCCGTCCGGGCGGCAGAAACAATCACGATGTCTTGCAAAATAATCTCCTGAAAAATGGATAGATCAGCGGGTCAACAAACTCCACACCCATCACGCCGTGGCCTTGGCCTTGACGTAGCGACCGGGTGCTGGCTCGATGGCTTTATAAGCCCCCCGACCAGGTATTTTGGGTGCATTGACCAGGGCGCCCGACTGTGGGCGAAGCCATTTGGCCCAATCATCCCACCAACTGCCGGGCACCTCTTTGGCTTTGCCCTGCCATTGTTGAAATTCGCTGGGCAACTGGGCGTCAGCGGGCAGCCAGTGGCTGCGCTTTTTCGACGCGGGCGGATTGATCACCCCTGCAATGTGCCCAGAGGCACCCATGACAAAGCGTTTTTTTCCTGGGAAAACCTGCGTGCTGGCGTAAGCGGCCTCGATGGGCACGATGTGGTCTTCTTTGGATCCATATATATAAACAGGCAAATCGACCTTGCGCAGATCAATTTTTTCACCGCACACCACCGCTTTGCCCGGTTGAACCAGGCGGTTTTCAAGATAGGTGTTGCGCAAATACCAAGCAAACATGGGACCGGGCAAATTGGTGGAGTCGCTGTTCCAGTACAGCAAATCAAATGGCGGCGGGGTTTCGCCCTTGAGGTAGTTTTTCACGACGTAATTCCACACCAAATCGTTGGGCCGTAAAAAACTGAACGTGGTTGCCATGTCCTTACCCGGCATCAGACCCCCGTTGGCGTATTGCATTTCACGGAATTTGACAAAGTTTTCATCAATGAACACATCCAAAACGCCGGTCTGTTTGAAATCGATCAGCGTCGTGAGCAAGGTGGCACTGCTGACTGGTTTTTCACCCCGGGCAGCCAACACGGCCAGGGCTGTGGTCAAGATGGTCCCGCCGACGCAAAACCCCAAGGCATTGATTTGAGGGACTTTGGCGATTTCTTGCACCACCTCGATGGCTTTGATCGCACCCTGCTCAATGTAATCATCCCAGCTCACATGGGCATGGCTGGCGTCAGGGTTGCGCCAACTCACCACAAATGTGCGATGCCCTTGTGCCACCACGTATCGTATGAACGAGTTGTCTGGCTGCAAATCAAGAATGTAGTACTTGTTGATGCAAGGGGGGATCAGCAAAAAAGGTTTTTGATGGACCTTTGCAGTCAGGGGTTTGTATTCGATGAGCTGAAACAGGTCGTTTTCAAACACCACATGTCCAGGGGTGGTTGCCACATTTTTGCCGACCTCAAACAAACTTTCGTCCGTCATGGAGACGTGGCCTTGGCGCATGTCATGCCACAAATTTTGAACACCTTTGGCAATGCTCTCGCCTTTGCTGTCGATGGCTTTTTGCTGTGCATCCACATTGAATAACCAAGAATTGCTGGGCGCGCTGGCCGCACTCCACTGCTCCACCGCAAACCGAATGCGTTCGCGTGTCTTGGGGTCACCCTCCAGCGCATCGGCCAAACCCATCAAGCTGCGGGTGTTGAGAAGGTAAATGGCGGCTGAAAACGCCGCCATGGGGTTATGGCCCCAGGCTTCCCCCGCAAACCGCCGGTCCTTGCTCACCGGGTTTTCGCTCAACCCGTGGTTCCACAGTTGGGTGGCTTCCCGCAAATATTGCTCTTGCAAGCTCTTCAGTTGAATCGGGTCGAAGCTCAGCTTGTCCGCTTGAGGGGATATGTGGGCCATTTGCTGAATGCTGGCCAGTGCCTGTTGCCAACCTTGGGTCAGGTTTTGTTGAAAAGCATTGGCAGCATTGCCACCATCAGTGGCCTGTTGTGGGCGCATATTTGTCTCCGAAGCGCAATGGGTATATTGTTCGGCCCTACACTGAAGCGTCACGGCCTGTTGGGATGAGTATCCCAGCTTCTGCCTTCATCACCCTGACAACTGTGCGTTTTAGAGGCCACACCCCATGTACCTGGTTGCCATCGCTTGGATTTACATCACCTTGATGATGGCCGTGGCCGAAGCTTTCCACCCCCAAGGCAGTTTGCTGGGGGCATTCATCACGTTTGTTTTTTATGGTTTGGCGCCACTGGCTTTGGTTTTGTACCTGCTCAACACACCGGGGCGGCGGCGACGGTTGAACAAGGAAATGGATACAACCGCCAGTCCCCCACACACCAATGGGCCTGAGCTAGGCAGCGACATCCCGCCAAATACTCGCGGCGAATCGACCGCTGACGCGATCGCGCCGGTGGGAAAAAAATAAACCCTGTTGCGCCACGGTGCACCAAGACGAGGATCCGTCATTCCCAGTGATCTGGGTCACACCCAGGTCATGCAAACGCATTCGGGCGAGTGCGGGCAAATCTGCCCACCACTTGCCCTCCATCGGTCCAGGTTGAAAGCAGTGACTGGCCTGGGCATCGACATCGCAAAACGCATCTCTGACTTCATGGCCCACTTCAAAAGCCTGCGGCCCAATGCACGGCCCCAGCCAAACTTGAAGCTGCGCCACATCTGTGCCCATGCGCTCGCGCATGGCGTTCACCGCCACCTCCATGACCCCAAGCCCCATGTCACCCGCCAGACCCCGCCAACCCGCATGCGCGGCAGCCACCCATTGACCCGCAGGTTCGGCCAGTAAAACCGGCAAGCAATCCGCCACCATGATGGTGCATGCCAGCCGGGGAAATTGGGTGATGCAGACATCTGCGGCGATGCCATCGGGGGTTTGATCGGTCAATTCGATCAAATTCCAACCATGCACTTGGTTCAAAAACACGGGTTTTGCACCCAAGTCTTCCGCAAAATTCGATCTGTTGGCACTGACAGCGGCGGGGTCATCATGCACGTGGCTGCCCAAGTTGAGGCTCTCGTATGGGCCTTTTGAAACGCCCCCATGGCGGACACTGCAAAAGGCCTTGACGCCTTCTGGCCATGGCACCTGCGTGATCCATGGGCCACTGAAGAGGCTCACGCTTCAGTCCTCATGGGTTTAAGGCCGCAAGTTCATGGCACACTCTGCACATCGTTTTTTTACACACCCACGGCGTGGGGCTGCTATTTGCGAATTTTTTGCCCATGAAAGAGAAATCCATGACTTTTGCCTTTGCCCCTTCACCCATCATATCTGTCCCCGTGATCGGTCAGCCTGAGTTATTTCCTGTTCATCGCATTTATTGCGTGGGGCGCAACTATGAAGAGCACGCCAAGGAAATGGGCTACACCGGCCGTGAACCCCCATTTTTCTTTTTAAAACCCACCGATGCTTTGGTGGTGGTGCCTGAGGGCGTGACTGGGCACATCCCTTATCCCAGCATGACGGCCAATTTCCACCATGAAATCGAATTGGTGGTGGCCATCGGCAAAGGTGGCAAAAACATTGCCGCCAGCGATGCGATGAAGCATGTTTATGGCTATGCCGTTGGCCTGGACATGACCCGTCGCGACCTTCAAAATGACATGAAAAAACAAGGTCGCCCCTGGTGCATCGGCAAAGCGTTTGACCACAGCGCACCGATGGGCCCCATCGTGCGGGCCGAGAAATTGACGCAGATTGAATCAGCGGCCATTGCCGTCACCGTCAATGGGCAAGCGCGCCAATCCAGCCATGTCAGCAAGCTGATTTGGAATATTGCCGAAACCATTGAGCATCTGTCCGCCGCCTGGGAGCTGCAGCCTGGTGACCTCATATTCAGCGGCACTCCTGAGGGGGTTGCTGCGGTGGTCAGCGGCGACACCATGGTGGGAAGCGTCACGGGCTTGCCAACGCTGACCGTTCACGTCAATTGACTGATTTCAGCGCACTGGGAAAACATATTTTGCTTCGCTCCAGCATCAAACATTGCAAAAATTGCGGGGAATTGGTTGTGTTGCGCGTGCCCGACGATGGCGACACGCGTCAAAGGGCCGTCTGCCCCCAATGCCAAACCATTCATTATGAAAACCCCTTGAATGTGGTCGGCACCATCCCGGTGCTGGGGGAGGCGGTGTTGTTGTGCAAGCGAAACATCGAGCCGCGCAAAGGGAAATGGACCTTGCCCGCCGGATTTATGGAGTTGGGTGAGACCCTGGCTGAAGGGGCGGCGCGTGAAACCACCGAAGAGGCCGGGGCTCAATTTGAGATGCAAGGGCTTTTTTCGGTGCTCAATGTGGCACGTGTGGGCCAGGTGCATTTCTTTTTCCGCGCTCAATTGACCTCGGATCAATTCGCGCCAGGGCATGAGACCATGGAAGCCCGATTATTTGCAGAGCATGAAATTCCCTGGGATGATCTTGCTTTTCGCACGGTCAAAGAAACCCTGAAGGCTTTTTTTGCCGACCGCCAGCGTGGCGAATTTGGCATGCATCAAACAGACATCCACCACTAAGGGCGCAAGACATTCAGTCCTTTTTGGGCTCTTGATGTCCCCCAAACTGGTGCCGCAATGCGGACAGGGTTTGGTCCGCAAAACTCGGAGATTGACGGGACCTGAATCGGGCGTTCAAAGCAGCCGTCAACACATGGGCGGGAATGGCCTCTTCAATGGCCGCCTCCACCGTCCAACGTCCCTCTCCAGAGTCCTGTACGTGGCCTGAAAATTCAGTGAGTTGGGGGTCTTTGGCCAAAGCAATGGCCGTCAAATCCAATAGCCAAGAAGAAACCACACTGCCTCTGCGCCACAACTCTGCAATATCGGCCAAGTTCAAGTCGTATCTTCGCTCGGCAGGAATGGTGTCCTGCCCAGCGCCTTTGAGGATGTCAAACCCTTCTGCAAACGCTTGCATCATTCCGTATTCAATGCCGTTGTGAATCATTTTCACGAAATGCCCTGACCCCGCAGGCCCCGTGTGCAAATAGCCCAGGTGAGCACTTGATTCAAAACCCTCGCGTCCAGGTGAAGGCGTGATGTGCCCTTGACCGGGTGCCAGGTCGCGAAAAACTGGCGTCATTGTTTGAAAGGCGGCCGATTCGCCACCGATCATCAAACAGTAACCTCGCTCCAAGCCCCAAACACCACCGCTGGTGCCCACATCCAAATAATGAATGCCCATGGGCATCAATTCCCGCGCTCGGCGCACATCATCTTTATGGTTGGCATTTCCACCATCGATCAATATGTCCCCGACTTGCAACAAATCTTTCAACAACTGAAATGTGTCCTCAGTGATCTGCCCCGCAGGCAACATCATCCAAATGGCCCTGGGTTGAGGCAACTGTTGCACCAAATCAGCCAAGCCTTGGGCGCCAAGGGCACCCAAACCCACCAGCGGCTGGATGCTGGCCGCATTGGCGTCATAAACCACGCAACGGTGTCCCTGGTTGAGCAAACGACGAACCAAATTGCCCCCCATCTTCCCCAAACCAATCATGCCAATGTGCATTATTCAACCCACTTTGATGAACTTGGCTGCACTTTAACTGCAATTGAACCGAAGGTGTCCGCCCGCAACAGGGGCAGATCCATTCATGCGTTGAACCCCAAGGACTTCCAAAATAGACGGATGAAAACAAGCTTTAGGGAAACCGCTGATGAATGCGTGCCCCATGTCTATTTAAACTGCGAAGATTGCAACTTTCGAGAATCCGCGCATGACCACCACATTCAATGTCAACGGCAAATCGGCCGTGACCGATGCCGCACCCAACACACCCTTGCTGTGGGTCCTGCGGGAAGACCTTCAACTCACCGGCACCAAATATGGTTGTGGTGTGGCCCAATGTGGTGCGTGCACCGTGCATGTGAACGATGTCCCAGTGCGTTCCTGCAGCATGCCTGTGAACCAAGTCGCGGGTAAACAAGTGACAACGATTGAAGGCCTGTCTCCTACTGGCACCCACAAATTGCAAAAAGCCTGGGTGGCCGAACAAGTGCCCCAGTGCGGCTATTGCCAATCGGGTCAGATCATGCAAGCCGCAGCCTTGTTGGCCAAGAACAAGAGCCCCAGTCGAGCCCAAATCGTGGCCCACATGAACGGCAATATTTGCCGTTGCGGTACCTATCAACGCATTGTGAGCGCGATTCAGCGCGCAGCCAAGGAAGCATGAACATGTCCAATCGCACATCCACTCACACGGCAGACATCAATCGCCGCCAATTTCTGGCCGCCGGCTCGGGTTTGAGCTTTTCATTGGTGATGGGCGCCGCAATAGGGCCCATGGGCGCATTGGCCCAAACCAACGATTCGCGCATCAGCATGAATGCATGGGTCAACATCGCCACCGACAACACCATCACCATTTTTGCGCCCACGGCTGAAATGGGGCAAGGCACTTTGACCACTTTGCCCCTGATTTTGGCTGAGGAATTGGACGCAGACTGGTCCAAAGTCAAAGTGGAAATCGCTCCGCCCAATCCGAAGATTTACGGCAATCCACACCCATTGCTCAATGGCGGTCAAGCTGCATTGGCCAGTGTGGCTGTACCCGGGTATTTCAAACCCCTGCGGGTGGCCGGCGCTCAAGCCAGACGGGTATTGATGGACGCTGTCTCAGCCAAATGGGGTGTGCCGATCAGCGAGTTGAGCACCCAAAACAGCACCGTGGTGCACGCCAAAAGCAACCAGCGCATCAGCTATGGGGACGTGGCGAAATTTGCCACGGTGCCCGCAGAACTGCCCAAGATCAGCGACGATGAGCTGAAAAAACCTGAGCAATTTACCCTCATTGGGCGAACCCATATTGGTCGCATCGATGTGCAGTCCAAAGTGGATGGCACAGCCCAATTCGGCATCGATGCCAAGGTTGAAGGCAT
>JGI25910J50241_10000685_pt1 | contig 11580 bp, 8 predicted proteins | sample LauGreSBDMM110SN_3_FD_50241 | JGI IMG/M metagenome (IMG submission 50241) | reverse complement strand
AGGTTCCAATTGGAACCTGACCCCAATTTCCCCCGAACCCCAATTACGCCAACCGCATCAACTCTGGTGTGATGCTTTGCCAAACAGGGTCATTCATCAATTGAAAATCCCCGGCCAAAGCCGCCTGGCACATGCGCTGCAAAGTCTCGGCGTGCGGCAACACCGTGCCTGCAAACCTTGCTTGGCCTAGGCCATCGGCGATCAAGAGCGTTGGAAAATTTTCTATATCCAAATCGCCAAGCAAGTCATCTTGTGTCTCAATATCCACCCACACAAACCGCACTTCGGGCAATTGCGATGCCAATTGCGCAAAGATAGGCTGGTATTCACGACAAGTACCACACCATTGCGCGCACAGGCAAAACACATGCATGGCATGCACATGGGCGGGCGGCGATAACGGCGGCTTGTTCATGTGTCGCATGATAACGGTGCACCCTTCACCAACAGCAGACCTCCGCACGCATTACCATCCCCGCATGGCCCGACTGCCCCGTCTCTCATTGCCCGGTTACCCGCACCACGTGATATTGCGCGGCAACAACCGTCAGTTGATCTTCAAAGACAACAGTGACCGGCAAGCCCTGTTGGGGCTTTTGGTTGGGTATTGTCAAAAGCATGGGGTGAATTTGCATGCGTTTGTGCTGATGGACAACCACTTGCATTTGCTGGTGACGCCGCAGTTTGACAAGGCCTTGTCAAAAATGATGCAGGATTTGGGCCGCGACTATGTGCGTTATTTCAATAAAAAACACACCCGTACCGGCACCTTGTGGGAAGGGCGGTTTCGCAGCGCTTTGATTCAAACCGACAGGTATTTTCTGGCCTGTATGGTCTACATAGACCTGAACCCGGTGCGCGCTGGCATGGTGGCGCAGGCCTTGGACCACCCCTGGTCCAGCCACGCGCATTACGTCGGGGCGCGACAGGATAGCTGGCTGGTGCCGCACGATGTCTACTGGGCTTTGGGCAACACGCCGTTCGCCAGAGAAAAGGCGTATGCCGAGCTGGTTCAATATGGTATTGAAGAAAGCAAGAAGCACGCACTCACATCATCTGTTTTGGGTGGATGGGCTTTGGGCGAGGACACTTTCACCCAAAACCTGCAACCTTTGTCCAAAAGAAGGGTCAGCAAGAGCAAAGCCGGGCGTCCTTTCAAGCCCAACAATGAGATTTGATCTGTCCCTAATTAAATACTTGAATTAAATAATCAACAATTAATTGGAACCTGACCCCAATTAAATTGTTTGAAATTCAGCATTTGCTGGACTATGCTTACGTCTCTTCCAAGATATACACAGAGGATGGCGAGATGCAGCACGCGTTTACCGAGGGTTTGTACCAGTCCAACCAAGAGCATGATGCTTGCGGTGTGGGTTTTGTCGCTCATATCAAAGGGCAGAAAAGCCACGAGATTGTTTCTCAGGCTTTGAAAATTCTGGAAAACCTGGACCACCGTGGCGCGGTCGGCGCGGATAAATTAATGGGTGACGGTGCAGGTATCCTGATTCAACTGCCTGACGCGCTCTACCGTGAAGACATGGCCAAACAAGGCATGAACTTGCCAGCATTTGGCGAATACGGTGTTGGCATGGTGTTCTTACCCAAAGAAAGCGCGTCACGTTTGGCGTGTGAACAAGAACTCGAGCGCGCCATCCGCGCCGAAGGTCAAGTGTTGTTGGGCTGGCGCGATGTGCCGGTGAACAAAGACATGCCCATGTCTCCGACAGTGCGAGCCAAAGAACCGCTGATCCGCCAAGTGTTCATCGGTCGCGGCAACGACGTCATCGTGCAAGACGCGCTCGAGCGCAAGCTGTATGTGATCCGCAAAACCGCCAGCGCCGCCATTTCTCATTTGAACCTTAAGCACGGCAAAGAATATTACGTGCCCAGCATGTCCAGCCGCACTGTCATCTACAAAGGCTTGTTGCTCGCCGATCAAGTCGGTACCTATTTCAATGATTTGAAAGACGCACGCTGCGTGTCTGCGCTGGGCCTGGTGCACCAGCGTTTCTCCACCAATACGTTCCCCGAATGGCCGCTGGCTCACCCTTACCGCTATGTGGCGCACAACGGCGAGATCAACACCGTCAAAGGCAATTACAACTGGATGAAAGCACGCGAAGGCGTCATGTCTTCCGCTGTGCTCGGCGCCGATCTGAAAAAACTCTACCCCATCAGTTTTGCTGACCAATCCGACACCGCCACGTTTGACAACTGTTTAGAACTCTTAACCATGGCCGGTTACCCGATCAGTCAAGCCATGATGATGATGATTCCCGAGCCTTGGGAAAACCACAGCCACATGGACCCGCGTCGCCGCGCGTTCTACGAATACCACGCCGCCATGATGGAACCTTGGGACGGCCCGGCCTCCATCGTGTTCACCGATGGCAGACAAATTGGCGCCACGCTGGACCGCAACGGCCTGCGTCCATCGCGCTATTGCATCACCGATGACGACTTGGTCATCATGGGTTCAGAGTCCGGCGTGTTGCCTGTGCCCGAGAGCAAGATCATTCGCAAATGGCGTTTACAGCCGGGCAAGATGTTCTTGATCGACTTGGAACAAGGTCGCATGATCAACGACGAAGAGTTGAAATCGGGTCTGGCCAACAGCAAGCCTTACAAGCAGTGGATTGAAAATCTGCGCATCCGTTTGGATGATGTGGAAGAGCATCCCGTCGGCTCTCCCGAGCACACCGATTTGTCTTTGCTGGATCGTCAGCAAGCCTTTGGTTACACGCAGGAAGATTTCAAATTCCTCATGGCGCCCATGGCCGCCAACGGCGAAGAAGCCCTGGGTTCCATGGGCAATGACAGTCCGTTGGCCGTGTTGTCCAACAAAAACAAATCGCTCTACAACTACTTCAAACAATTGTTCGCGCAAGTGACCAACCCGCCGATCGACCCGATCCGCGAGGCCATCGTCATGTCACTGGTGTCGTTTGTCGGACCCAAACCCAATCTGCTCGATATCAACCAAGTGAACCCGCCCATGCGTTTGGAGGTCAGCCAACCGGTGCTGGACTTCCAGGACATGGCCAAGCTGCGCCATATCGACAGCATGACCAATGGCAAATTCAAAAGCGCCACCTTGGACATCACTTACCCCTTGAGTTGGGGCCATGAAGGCGTGGAAGCCAAGCTGGCTTCGCTGTGTGCACAAGCGGTTGATCAGATCAAAGGTGGCAACAATATTCTCATCATCAGCGACCGAGGTTTGAACGCCACGCAAGTGGCCATTCCTGCGCTGCTGGCTTTGTCAGCGATTCACCAGCATTTGGTGAAAGAAGGTTTGCGCACCAGCGCAGGCCTGGTGGTGGAAACCGGCAGCGCGCGCGAAGTGCACCACTTTGCAGTGCTGGCCGGTTACGGCGCAGAAGCGGTGCATCCGTATTTGGCGATGGAATCTTTGGCCGAATTGCACAAAAGCCTGCCCGGCGATTTGTCTGCCGACAANGCGATTTACAACTANGTCAAAGCCATCGGCAAAGGTTTGTCGAAAATCATGTCCAAGATGGGCGTGTCCACCTACATGTCGTACTGCGGCGCGCAATTGTTTGAAGCCATTGGCGTCAACAGCGAAACGATTGACAAGTATTTCACCGGCACACCCAGCCGCGTGCAAGGCATTGGCATTTTTGAAATTGCCGAAGAAGCCATCCGCATGCATGCCAGCGCGTTCAGCAACGACCCGTTGCTGGCCACCATGTTGGACACCGGTGGCGAATACGCTTGGCGCACACGCGGCGAAGACCACATGTGGACGCCGGACGCGATTGCCAAGTTGCAGCACAGCACCCGCGCCAACAATTGGACCACGTACAAAGAATACGCACAAATCATCAACGACCAAAGCCGCCGTCACATGACGCTGCGCGGTTTGTTCGAATTCAAAATCGATCCTGCCAAAGCCATTCCCTTGGAGCAGGTGGAGTCCGCCGCCGAGATCGTCAAACGTTTCGCCACCGGCGCCATGTCGCTGGGTTCTATTTCCACCGAAGCACACGCCACACTGGCTGTGGCCATGAACCGCATCGGCGGCAAAAGCAATACCGGCGAAGGCGGCGAAGACCCGGCGCGTTACCGCAACGAACTCAAAGGCATNCCGATCAAACAAGGCGAGTCTTTGAAAAGCGTGATTGGCGACAAGCAAGTCGAAGTCGANATGCCATTGCTGGCTGGTGATTCACTGCGCTCGAAAATCAAGCAAGTGGCTTCCGGNCGTTTCGGTGTGACCGCTGAATACCTGAGCAGCGCCGACCAAATTCAAATCAAGATGGCGCAAGGCGCCAAGCCCGGGGAAGGCGGTCAACTGCCCGGTGGCAAGGTGTCTGAGTACATCGGCTTTTTGCGTTACTCCGTGCCTGGTGTCGGCCTCATTTCTCCGCCGCCGCACCATGACATTTACTCCATCGAAGATTTGGCGCAACTCATACACGACTTGAAAAACGTGGCACCGCATGCAGACGTCAGCGTCAAGCTCGTGTCTGAAGTTGGCGTGGGAACCATTGCCGCAGGTGTGGCCAAGTGCAAGGCGGATCACGTGGTGATCGCCGGCCATGACGGAGGCACCGGTGCGTCTCCTTGGTCGTCCATCAAACACGCAGGCAGCCCCTGGGAAATCGGTTTGGCCGAAACACAGCAAACCTTGGTGTTGAACGGTTTGCGCGGACGCATACGCGTGCAAACCGACGGCCAAATGAAAACCGGCCGCGATGTGGCGATCGGCGCATTGCTGGGCGCGGATGAATTCGGTTTTGCCACTGCGCCGTTGGTGGTTGAAGGCTGCATCATGATGCGCAAATGCCACCTCAACACCTGTCCTGTTGGCGTGGCCACGCAAGACCCAGTGTTGCGCAAAAAATTCTCCGGCAAGCCCGAGCATGTGGTGAATTACTTCTTCTTTATCGCCGAGGAAGTTCGTCACATCATGGCGCAACTCGGCATCGCCAAGTTCGATGACATGATNGGCCGCGCCGATTTGCTGGACATGAAAAAAGGNGTCGAGCANTGGAAAGCCAAGGGTTTGGATTTCNGCCGCTTGCTGGCCATGCCGCCAGTGCCGCTTGGCACGCCGCTGTTCCATGTGGCGACACAAGAACACGGCCTAGACAAAGCGCTGGACAAAATACTGATTGAGAAAAGCCGCGCCGCCATCGACAAGGGCGAAAAAGTGCAGTTCATGGAAGTCGCGCGCAACGTCAACCGCTCGGTCGGCGCCATGCTGTCCGGCGCACTCACCAAGGTGCGTCCCGAAGGTTTGCCGGACGACACTTTGCGCATTCAACTCGAAGGTACCGGTGGTCAATCCTTTGGCGCATTCTTGGCCAAAGGCATCACCTTGTATTTGATCGGCGACGCCAACGACTACACCGGCAAAGGTTTGTCCGGCGGCCGTGTGGTGGTGCGTCCGAGCATCGATTTCAGAGGCGAAGCCATCAGCAACACCATTGTTGGCAACACCGTGTTGTACGGCGCGACCAGCGGCGAAGCGTTTTTCAGCGGCGTGGCCGGTGAACGATTTGCGGTGCGTTTGTCCGGTGCCACTGCTGTGGTGGAAGGCACCGGCGACCACGGTTGCGAATACATGACCGGCGGCACCGTCGCTGTGCTGGGCAACACCGGTCGCAATTTCGCTGCCGGCATGAGCGGTGGCATCGCTTATGTGTACAACGAAGACGGTTTGTTTGACGAGCGTTGCAACACCTCTATGGTCAGCATGGACAAAGTGCTGAGCGACAAAGAGCAAACCGACAACGTGGCGCAGGCTCTGTGGCACCGCGGTCAAACCGATGAAGCGCAGTTGAAGAAACTGCTGGAAGACCACCACCGCTGGACTGGCTCTAAGCGCGCCCGTGCGTTGCTGGATAACTGGAACGAAGCCCGCGCTAAGTTCGTCAAAGTGTTCCCTAACGAATACAAACGTGCATTGGGCGACATGGCTGCAGCGGACACCAAACCGGCAGCGGCCAAAGCCCAAAAAGCGGTCGTCAAGTCTTGATGCATGAAACTGGTTTTTTCATCACATGCCTTGAAGCGCATGTTCCAGCGAGGAATCAGCACGGAATCAGTACGTGCTGTGCTGGACAATGCCCAAGTTGTTGCAGAGTATGTGGATGACAAACCTTATGGAAGTGCCTTGTATTACGCATTGGTTGAGGAAAAGCCGTTGCATGTTTTGGCAGCAGAAACAAGTGCTGGTGAGACGATCATCATCACGGTGTACCAGCCTGACCCTGCATTGTGGACACCAGATTTTTTGAGGAGAAAGCCATGAAGTGTGTGATTTGCAAACACGGTGAAACCGAGTTGTCTACTACCACCATGACGCTTGAGCGCGGGGGTGCCGTGGTGGCTTTCAAAGAAGTACCGGCGCAAGTCTGCACCAATTGTGGTGAGGCTTATGTAGATGAAGAGATCAGTGCGAAATTGCTGGGCATGGCAGAGCAATCTGTGCATGATGGCATTGAGATTGGTGTGCGCAAATACGCGCCCGTTTAAATACAGATAAAAACAGGATCAGGTTATGGGAAAAATCACCGGCTTCATGGAATTTGAGCGCGTCGAAGAGGGCTACAAGCCCGTGACCGAACGTGTCAAACATTACAAAGAATTCGTCATCGGACTAAGCCCCGAGCAAGCGAAAACGCAAAGCGCGCGTTGCATGGATTGCGGCACGCCTTTTTGCAACAGCGGTTGCCCAGTCAACAACATCATTCCAGATTTCAACGATTTGGTGTTCAACAACGACTGGCAAAACGCTTTGACGGTTTTGCACAGCACCAACAATTTCCCCGAGTTCACCGGCCGCATTTGCCCCGCACCTTGCGAAGCCGCTTGCACCTTGAATGTGAACGACGACGCGGTCGGCATCAAATCGATTGAACACGCCATCATTGACCGCGGTTGGGCCGAGGGCTGGGTCAAGCCCATGCCCGCGTCCAAGAAGACGGACAAAAAAGTCGCGGTGATCGGCTCCGGTCCCGCTGGAATGGCGGCTGCCCAGCAACTCGCGCGCGCCGGTCATGCGGTCACCGTGTTTGAAAAGAACGATCGCGTCGGCGGTTTGCTGCGTTACGGCATCCCCGATTTCAAAATGGAAAAAACACACATCGACCGCCGCGTCGAGCAAATGCAAGCCGAAGGCGTGGTGTTCAAAACCGGCGTGCTGGTTGGCGCCTGGCCCAAAGACAGCAAAGTCACCAACTGGGCCAAAGACACGGTCACCGCCGAGCAATTGAAAAAAGAATTTGACGCTGTGTTGTTGACCGGCGGCTCCGAGCAGTCGCGCGACTTGCCGGTGCCCGGGCGCGAGTTGGACGGCGTGCATTTCGCTATGGAGTTTTTGCCCCAGCAAAATAAGGTGAACGCAGGTGACAGCTACCAAGGCCAGTTGCGCGCTGACGGCAAACACGTCATCGTCATTGGCGGCGGCGACACCGGTTCAGACTGTGTCGGCACCTCCAACCGCCATGGCGCCGCGCACGTTACCCAGTTTGAAGTCATGCCGCAACCGCCCGAGCACGAAGAAAAACCTTTGGTCTGGCCTTACTGGCCGCTCAAGTTGCGCACCAGCTCCAGCCATGAAGAAGGTTGCGAGCGCGAGTTCGCCATTTCCACCAAAGAATTCATAGGTGAAAAAGGCAAGCTCACCGGCTTGAAAACTGTTCACGTGGAAATGAAAGACGGCAAGCTCACGGAAGTGCCCGGAACAGAACACATACACAAGGCTGATATGGTGTTGCTGGCCATGGGCTTTGTCAATCCGGTGGCCACGGTGTTGGACGCTTTCGGTGTCGACAAAGACGCACGCGGCAACGCCAAAGCCCATACCGAAGAGGGCAGCGGCTACATCACCAATGTGCCCAAGGTGTTTGCCGCCGGTGACATGCGCCGCGGCCAATCGCTGGTGGTTTGGGCCATCCGCGAAGGTCGCCAAGCGGCACGCACCATCGATCAGTTTTTGATGGGCGAGAGTGAATTGCCGCGTTAACCCTTGGGGGTTTTGCGCTGGAGAGGTAAACCGGTGTCGCTGAAGGTTTGGGGCTCATAGAATACGTTTTAATATGTGAGTTCACATCAAGGTAATTTTTTTAATGACTTCAGTTGACGCACCGCTTGTCGTTTTGAAAGATATCCATTTCGGTTATGGCGAACGGGCTGTGCTCGAAGGCGTCAGCCTGCAAGTCCCGCGCGGTAAGGTGACGGCCCTGATGGGCGCTTCCGGCGGCGGCAAAACCACGGTGCTGCGTTTGATCGGGGGTCAGTACAAGGCGCAATCCGGACAATTATTGTTTGATGGACAAAATGTGTCCGCCCTGGATCGCAACGGCTTGTACCGGGCGCGCCGTCGCATGGGTATGTTGTTTCAGTTCGGCGCTTTGTTCACCGACATGAGTGTGTTTGACAACGTGGCTTTTCCCTTGCGCGAACACACTACCTTGCCGCCGGCCATGGTGCGCGATATTGTGCTGATGAAATTGCAAGCCGTCGGTTTGCGCGGCGCACGCGATTTGTTTCCTTCTGAGATTTCCGGCGGCATGGCCAGGCGGGTGGCGCTGGCGCGTGCCATGGCGCTAGACCCCGAATTGATGATGTACGACGAGCCGTTTGCCGGTCTTGACCCGATTTCGTTGGGCACGGCCGCGCGTTTGATCCGTCAGTTGAATGACACGCTGGCGCTGACCACCATCGTGGTGTCACACGATCTGGAAGAAACCTTTCGCATTGCCGACCAGGTCATCATCCTGGCCAACGGGCGCATCGTGGCCCAGGGCACGCCGGAAGAAGTGCGACACAGCACCGACCCACTGGTGCACCAGTTTGTCAGCGCCGCACCCGATGGCCCGGTCAGGTTCCATTACCCGGCGACGGAAGCGGTTACCGATTTTGGCATCCGTGGGGTACGGCCATGAGGAATTTTTTGGCCAGCATAGGCGCGTGGATGCGCGAGCGGATTGCAGATATCGGCCAGGCCACGGTTTTGTTTGTGCGCCTGGTGTTGCTGGCACCGGCCTGTCTGCGCCGCTTCGGTCTGGTGCGTGACCACATGCATTTCCTGGGCAATTACTCGCTGGCCATTATTTCTATTTCCGGCCTGTTTGTCGGCTTTGTGCTGGCTTTGCAGGGCTACAACACCTTGCAGCGCTTCGGTTCAGCCTCGGCGCTGGGCTTACTGGTCGCGCTCAGTCTGGTGCGAGAACTCGGACCGGTGGTGTCTGCTTTGTTGTTCACCGGGCGCGCCGGTACCTCGTTGACCGCTGAAATCGGCCTGATGAAAGCCGGTGAGCAACTCAGTGCCATGGAAATGATGGCCATAGACCCGGTTTGCCGTATATTGGCGCCACGCTTTTGGGCCGGGGTGCTGGTCATGCCCATCCTGGGCGCGATCTTCAGCGCGGTCGGTATTTTGGGCGGCTGGCTGGTCGGTGTCGTCATGATCGGCGTCGACGGCGGTTCGTTTTGGGGTCAAATGCAGGATGGTGTGGATGTCTGGTCGGATGTCGGCAATGGTTTCATCAAAACCGTGGTGTTCGGCTTCACCGTCAGCTTTATCGCCTTGCGCCAGGGTTTTGAGGCCCAGGCCACGCCGGAGGGGGTNGCGCGCGCCACCACTCGCACCGTGGTGATGGCGTCGCTGTCAGTGCTGGCGCTCGATTTTGTGCTGACTGCTTTGATGTTCAAGCTTTGAATAAGGATTCATGAAAATGCAACGCTCGAATACCGATGTCTGGGTGGGAATGCTGGTTTTGCTGGGCGCTGCCGCGCTGCTGTTCCTGGCTATGCAATCCGCCAATCTGCTATCCATCAGCTGGCATAAAACCTATTCTGTGTACGCTTACTTTGACAATATCGGCGGCTTGAAAAAGCAGGCTGCCATCAAAAGCGCCGGAGTGGTTGTCGGGCGGGTGCAAGACATTCGTTTTGACGACAAAAACTACCAAGCCAAGGTCGAACTCGCTTTGGATGTGCAATACCAGTTTCCCAAGGACAGCTCCTTGAAAATCCTCACCAGCGGCTTGCTGGGCGAACAATACATAGGCATAGAAGCCGGTTCGGATGCTGCCAATCTGGCGGCGGGCGACAAGGTGCAATCCACCCAATCCGCTGTGGTGCTGGAAAACCTGATCAGCCGCTTTCTCTTTAACAAGGCGGCCGATGGCCCGGCCCCTTCAGGCAGCCAGTGATCTCTTTAGACAAATCGAAAAGCGTCAGTGGCTGCTATGCGGCGCTGCTAGTCGCCGCCATGCTGGCTGCTTGCGCATCTGGCCCTGCCGCCAATCCGCAAGACCCTTACGAATCCACCAACAGACGGATCAGTGAGTTCAATGAGAAGGTAGATACCAACCTGGCCAGGCCGGTGGCGGTGGTTTACCAAAAAAATGTCCCTGAGCCTGTACAAATTGGCGTGGGTAACTTTTTTGGTAACTTGAAAGACATCTGGTCGACCGTGAATAACGCCTTGCAGGCCAGGCCCATGGACACGGCCGAAACCGGTCTGCGGGTCGCGGTCAACACGGTTTTCGGCGTTTTCGGTCTGTTTGATGTCGCCACCTGGGCCGGTTTGCAGCGTCGCAGCGCCGATTTCGGCCAGACCCTGGGCGTCTGGGGCGTGCCTTCCGGCCCATATCTGGTATTGCCTTTGCTGGGCCCCTCGACCGCGCGTGACACAGTAGGCTGGACCTTTGATAGCTATTACAACCTCTGGAGCGGGGTAGAACCTACGGGGTTACGCAACAGCGGCACAGCCTTGCGGCTAGTGCACACACGCGCCGGTTACCTTGGTATGGACACCAGTTTGAATGAAGTGGCGCTGGACAAGTACAGCTTTGTGCGCGACGCCTATTTGCAACGCCGCAATCCCAAGGGCTGGAAAAGCAATCTGCCGTTCGATATGCAGCAGATCGATGGTTCTGATGGCTCGGATGGCTCAGACCGCTTTGACGACGAGAGCCTCTCAGGCAGTGCCAGCCCCCAGGCCGAACCGGTGGCAAGCGGTGCCGATGCTGCGCCTGAAGTGCCGGTGGTNATTGAAGGCCCTCCCGTGGCGTATGAGCGTTCAGACCTGAAAGAACTTATCCAAGCAGACAAACCGGAAAATACCCAATAATAGGCCTAATGTATTTTTAATCCCGGTGGCTACCCCATGACTTCACGCTTGATTTCTTCCCGTGTTTTTCTAAGCTCTTTGCTCGCTGGCTTACTGCTTTTGACAAGCATGATGTCCGTCGTTCGTGCCGAACAGGGGCCAGACCAGTTCATTCAAACCATGTCCAATGAAATCCTGGATATCGTGCGAAAAGATCCGGCGCTCAAGGCCGGAGATTTGCAAAAAATAAGCGTGCTGGTCGATACCAAGCTATTGACGCATGTGAATTTCCAGCGCATGACGGCTTCCGCTGTCGGTCCGGCATGGCGCCAAGCCACCCCAGAACAACAAAAGCGTTTGCAGGAAGAATTCAAAATGCTTTTGATGCGCAGTTATTCAGGCGCTTTATCGCAACTCAAAGACAACTACATCATTGCCGTCAAGCCCTTGCGCGGNGCGGTCACTGAAAACGAAGTCGTGGTTCG
>JGI25910J50241_10000683_pt1 | contig 11587 bp, 9 predicted proteins | sample LauGreSBDMM110SN_3_FD_50241 | JGI IMG/M metagenome (IMG submission 50241) | reverse complement strand
ATATCAAATGTGGATCCCATGCAGCACGGCTTACTCATGGAGCGTTTTTGCTCACCACTGCGCAAAGCGTTGCCAGATATTGATATCGATGTTGAGTCCGATAGACGTCTTGAGATCTATGACATGATTTTTAAACGCTACGGTGATAACAACTGGGATGTAGCAAATAATCAATCTCGATGCGCCGTTGTTGCAATGGTTGATACCTATCGCGCCCGGCATGCCATTCGTGATGCAGGTGCAGCTTTAGGTCTGCCCGGCATGGAGATCGACATGCTTGCAAAATCTATGCCGCATATCAGGGCTCGTAACATCTCTAAAACTATCGAGTCGTTACCTGAACTTCGAAGACTCAACATCGCTTCACCTCTTATGGCCGCAACTATTGAGATAGCACAACGCCTCGATGGTCTACCGCGACATTTGGCGATGCATCCCTGTGCGATCGTTTTATCCGATGGTGGTTTTTTAGATCGCGCACCGCTAATGGCTAGTGCTGGTGGATATCCCATGGTTGCCTTTGATAAAGATGGTGTTGAAGCAGTTGGCTTACTCAAGCTCGATGTATTGGGAGTCAGAATGCAGTCGACAATTGCTTATTCAGTTAGAGAGATTGAGCGGGTTCATAAAGAAAAAATTGATATTGATTTAGTTCCACTTGATGATCTGGCAACGTATGAACTTATTCAATCAACTCGCACGTTAGGAATTTTCCAGGTGGAAAGTCCTGGCCAGCGCGAACTAGTTGGAAAACTTGCACCATCAAATTTCACCGATTTAATTATTGATATCTCTTTATTTAGGCCCGGCCCAGTTAAAAGTGACATGATCACGCCATTTCTTAAGGCTCGTCATGGATGGGCGCCTGCACAGATCATCCACCCTGATCTGTATGAGATTTTGGCTAGTACCGAAGGTGTTGTTGTCTTTCATGAACAAGTTATTCAGATCATTGCCACAATGACTGGAGCATCGCTAGCAACGGCCGATGAGAAACGTAGATCCCTAGGCGATAGAGATGGCCAACAAGAAGTATGTGATTGGTTTTTCCCTGCAGCAACAGCCAAGGGATATGAGCTTGCGATCATTCATAAAATTTGGGATGTACTGCGCGCTTTTGCATCCTTTGGTTTCTGTAAAGCACACGCTGCAGCTTTTGCTTTGCCTACCTACCAATCAGCCTGGCTTAAAAGGCATTACCCAGCAGCATTTCTTGCTGGAGTGTTAACTCATGATCCAGGAATGTATCCCAAACGTTTAATTGTTGATGAAGCGCGACAGATGGGAATTACTATCGCACCTCTTGATGCAAATGCATCAGATGCTGTTTATCGCGTTGAAGATCATGGAAATGTAATTCGTATTGCGCTCTCAACTATTGCTCGAATTAGCGATAGCGAAGTGACATCGATTATTGCCGCTCGGCCATATATTGATTTAGCTGATTTCGTGCACCGCTCAGGAGCTAGTGCACCAGTTATTGAAAGCATGATCCTTACGGGAGCATTTGACCGCCTACATCCTGATGTTAATCGCCGGGACTTATTGCTGCATTTTTCAGATCTACAAAAGTCACCAGCAGCAACGGTTTCAGGTGCACAGATGAATTTAAACTTTGCGCCCCCTGAACTTACTAGCAGTGGTCTACCCGATATGTCTTCGGCAGAAAGCGTTAAGTATGAGGTTGATCGCCTTGGGATAGATATGTCACGGCACTTGATTGAGTTCTATGGAGCATTTCTTAATTCAATTGGGGCTGTGCGTTCTAGTGATCTTTTGAAGCAGCGTTCTCAGTCATCGGTCTTAGTGGCAGGTATTAAAGTGGCAATGCAGACACCACCAGTTCGATCTGGCAAGAGAGTTATTTTTTTAACCCTAGATGATGGTTATGGATGCAGTGATTCAACTTTCTTTACCGATGTTCAGGGAGAGTACGCCAATGTTTTGTACTCAACATCTTTATTGCTGGTAAGGGGAGTAACTCGCCGAACTGGAGCCAGAGGCATATCTATAAGAGCTACTGGGGTGTGGGATCTGCGCGCCGCCTACGAAAGTTGGAGCACCAAACAAAGTACGCTCGTAATATGAGTGCAGTTGATGGGCCAATACAGGCCACAATTCTTCATGTAGATATGGATGCATTCTTTGCATCAGTAGCAGAGCGCGATAATCCTGAGTTAAAAGGCAAAGCAGTAGTGATTGGGATGGGAACACGGGGAGTGGTCTCGGCCGCAAATTATGAGGCGCGTAAGTTTGGAATCCATTCAGCAATGCCCGTGAGTCAAGCACGGCGATTAGCCCCACATGCAGTTTTTTTGCCGGTTGATATGGCTAGGTATCAAGAAGTCTCTGTAAACATAATGGAGATCTTTGAAAGCTTTACTCCAAATGTTGAACCAGTTTCTGTTGATGAAGCATTTTTAGATGTTACAGGCGCTAAGCGATTATTAGGAACTGGACGTGAAATTGCAACTGCAATTCGAGCAAAAGTAGAAAGCCAAGAAGGCATAACGTGTTCTGTTGGAATCGCTCCATCTAAGTTCATCGCAAAGTTAGCATCAACACATTGCAAACCAAATGGAATGCTAGAGATTGCACCGGAAGAGATTTTAGATTTTCTACACCCACTTCCGATCTCGGCGATGTGGGGTGTTGGACCAAAAACCGCTGAAATTCTGGAGCGCCTAGGACTTAGGACAATTGAAGATATTGCCAAGTTGCCCCGAACTACTCTCATCCGTGCTGTCGGAGAAGCATCTGGAGCAACGTTACATGAGCTTTCTTGGGGAAGGGATTATCGAGATGTAGCACCACATGACGGCGAAAAAAGTATTAGTGCAGCAGAAACTTTTCCAACTGATCTAGATAATCCAGAAGAGATCTTGCGCGAGTATTTAAAACTGTGCGAGCGCGCAACTTCCAGGCTTCGAGATAAAGGATTATTTGCAAAAACAATCAGTATTAAAGTTCGTTTCGGTGATTTCACAACAATTAATCGATCAAAAACTTTACCCCTACCAATTGATGGAACACATGAGGTATACGAAGTTGTGAAGGCGATTTATGAGGCCCTTGGAATTGATCGTGCGCGTCTTCGGTTGGTGGGAGTTAGTTTGGAGAATTTAACCGATGGCGCACCTGTGCAATTGATGCTTGGTGAGAGAGAAAAGGGGTGGCGAGAGGCGGAAGGCGCTGTAGATAAAGCCCGTGAGCGCTTTGGTCCAGGCTCGGTACGCCCTGCTCGGTTAATCGAGCCCGACGATGAACACGAGGAGTAGCGAGTCAGGCAAATCTGTTCTATTCTGCGCATGTGCCACTATCTGATCGTGAAAAGCGCCTCCTAGATGAGATGGAGGCTGCCCTTTTAACGGAGGATCCACGCCTNGTATCGGCACTCTCTGCATCACCGCTAACTCCCTCCAAAAATCGGATTATTAAGGGAGCAGCCCTTTTACTACTTGGATTGGTAACTGTGTTAGCAGGAGTCATTAGCAAAACCGCCCCCGTTGGAATAGTCGGATTTCTCATCGCTTTGACCGGGGTCATAACTGTGATTTCTAGTTTTTCAGCCTCTGGCAAGGTTAAGTCACTGTCCAAGGGCCGCAACAGCTCAAAGAGTTCCAAAAACTCATCAAAGTTGCGAGATCGCATGGATAAGCGATGGGACCAACGCTGGGACGAGCGCAATAACCAGTAAAGCTGGCCAGTAAGGGCAAAGATCTGCCCACAATTGACTCATCAGACCCTCCTTTTGGAGGGTTTTTTTATGCCCATTTGCAGGTGGGGTGCAGGTGGGGGTAAATGGGTAAATAGTGGCGAAGGGTGGTTGAAAAAGGGGAAAAGTGGAGTAAAGTGGGGAATTACGCAGGCAGTTGAGCCTGGTTTTCGGTTGAGCTTTATCTAGGGGAAGTAGGTGGGCAGCGATGTTTCTTGGCACCCACGAACCGCGTTTAGATGAAAAAGGTCGTCTCATACTTCCGGCGAAATTTCGTGAAGAGCTTTCTGCAGGTTTAGTTATAACAAAAGGGCAAGAACGTTGTCTTTATGTATTTCCTTCACAAGAGTTTTCTGAAATTACCCAAACCCTTAAACAAGCACCAGTGACTGCAAAGTCAGCACGTGATTACAGCCGTGTGATGTTTGCCGGTGCGCACGATGAAATTCCTGATCGCCAAGGTCGAGTNACTATTCCTCAAGCACTTCGAACATATGCAGGCTTAGAAAAAGATTGCGTTGTTATTGGNGCCAATACAAGAGTTGAAATTTGGGATTCAAATTCTTGGAATGAATATTTAGCAGATCGTGAAAAGAGTTTCGCTGAAGTNTCAGAGGAGGTCTTTCCAGGTTTGTTCTAACTCTCATTTGTGGCCACTGCCGACCCTTCGAAAGTAGCGACACCCCTTCCCCGGTGCCGTTACAACTTCAGATCCGTCGGCCGGCAGTGACCAGAGATGAGAACAGTTGTAAAGAAATAAAGCGGGAGTTACTTAGGAAAGGGGGACAAGTGAGTATTGATAATGAACACATATCTGTGATGCGTGATCGCTGCATTGAACTTCTGTCTCCCGCAATTGCCTCTTCAAAAAATCCTGTTGTAGTTGATGCAACTTTAGGATTAGGCGGACACTCTGAGGCATTACTCCAGAAATTTCCTCAGTTGACTGTAATTGCAATTGACCGAGATATGGATGCAATCACAAAAGCCACATCCAGGCTTGCTCAATTTGGTGATCGACTGCTTACTGCCCACCAAAGCTTTGATGCAATTGGCGAAGTTGTAAAAGATTTTGGGTTCAAGAAAATCGATGGTGCTCTATTTGATCTTGGTACTTCCTCGATGCAGCTAGATCAATCAGAGCGAGGATTTTCATACTCTCAAGATGCGCCGCTAGATATGCGAATGGATCGCAGACAATCTTTGACTGCAGCAGAGATAGTCAATACATATGAGCCAGGTCAATTAGTACGCATCTTAAGAACTTATGGTGAAGAAAAATTTGCTACACGAATTGTTGAATCAATAGTAAGAGCCAGNGGAATTGCACCAATGAATTCAACTGCCCAACTGGCAGCGTTNGTAAAGGATGCAATTCCAGCGGCAACTCGTCGTACAGGTGGCAATCCAGCCAAGCGAACTTTTCAAGCNCTTCGCATTGAGACAAATGATGAACTCGGCAGCATAACTCGCGCTCTTCCAGTTGCACTTGAAATTCTAAATGTTGGAGCACGTCTTGTCGTGATGTCCTTTCAATCCCTTGAAGATCGAATTGTTAAGGAGATTTTTGTATCGGCCAGCACCTCAGGTACACCTCGGGAACTTCCTGTTGAGTTGCCAGAATTTGCTGCAAAGTTTGCTCTGGTATTTCGTGGTAGCCAAGGACCAACAGAAGATGAAGTAGAAGAAAACTCACGGGCGCAGTCGGTACGGTTGCGCGCCATAGAGAGAGTGGCCGCGTAATGGCACTTACCTCACTTGCACCTGCTGTCGTTCGATCAAGAAAAATCTTGGCTGAGAAAAGCGCTGAAGTTGCACTCAAACTTGTGCCAGAGCCAACTGAAGGCAAACAGGCCGATCGCAGATACTTTGCAGTTTTCGTCACGCTAGTGGGCGTCATTGGCCTGGTGTTTCTACTCTTTATCAATACATTGTTGGCACAAGATGCATTTAAGCTCTCAGAGTTAAAGGCTGAAGCTAAATTAGTAAGCGATCAGCGAGAGGCAATTGCTAGAACGATTGATGAGATCTCTTCTCCGGAAGCACTTGCACAAAAAGCGGCCGAACTTGGCATGAAGCCTTCAAAAGTTCCAAACTTTTTAGACCTAACTCCTAGCCTTGAAAAAGCTGTGGTAAAAAATGGGTAACTTTAATTTGGCGCATTCGAGAATCAGAGCTTTAGTTTTGTTTATAGCCTTCATTATTTTCTTATTTGGAGTTCGATTAATTCAGATTCAAGCCATCCAGGCCAGCGATTATCGCTCTAAAGCATTTAATGAGATGGAGAAAGTAAGCACTTTGCAGGCCCCCCGCGGAGATATAACTGACATTCATGGTGTGGCATTTGCCCGTAGCGTTGCTGCTATCAACATCGTTGTTGATCAAACTCAAATTCTAAATCCAGATAAAGTTGCAAAGCTAGCCGCGCCGATACTTGGTTTACCAGAAGCAGATGTTGAGCTTGCACTGACAGGAACAAAAAAATGGAGCATGGTCGCACGAAATGCAAAACCAGCTACTTGGTTGAAATTAACTGAAGCTATCGCGGCTTACAACACAAAGTTTGAACCAGTAAGTTCTGAACGCATAATTGGATTCTTTCCAGAGCGTGGTTATATTCGCGAATATCCTTCTGGGCATTTAATCGCATCCCTGGTGGGTTTTGTAAACCAGGAAGGAATTGGCGCTACCGGTCTTGAATCGAGCATGAACTCCAAAATTACTGGAGTCAATGGAAAGTATTCCTATGCAAATGGATTCAAAGCCGAGATTCCTGGATCGCAGTCTGAAATCATTCCAGCCCAGGTTGGAACCTCTGTGAGGCTTACTGTTGATAGAGATATTCAGTGGGTGGCATCAAAGGCAATTGCAAAAGCGGTTAAGTCATCAAATGCTTTAAGTGGAACAGTGATTGTTATGGATCCAAAGACAGGGCACATCTTGGCACATGCCACTGCTCCGACTTTTGATCCAAATAACACTAAAAAAGTTTCATTAATAGCAATGCGAAATCCGTCGGTTCAAGATATTTATGAACCGGGTTCAACGGGAAAAATCATGACATTGGCAGCTGCTATTGAAGAGAAAAAGATCACTCCGGAAACTGTTTTCACTGTTCCCTACAAGTTAAAGCGCGCAGATAAAACCTTTAGTGATCACGAGCCTCATCCAACTCAACGGCTCACCGCATCAGGGATTTTGGCAGTTTCTAGCAATACAGGATCGATTTTAATTGGTGAAAAGTTGTCTAACCAAAGCTTGTATGACTACTTAACTAAATTTGGAGTCGGCGTTAAAACTGGAGCTGGTTTACCAGGTGAATCACGAGGAAAACTTTTAGAAGTTAGCGACTGGTCTGGAACAACAGCACCTACAATGGCTTTTGGACAGGGATACTCGCTTAATACAATGCAAGCAACAAGTATCTTTGCCACGATTGCAAATGATGGAGTAAGAGTTCCTCCAACTGTTATTGCCGGTACAAGTGATTCAAGTGGAAATTACACACCAACGCAGAAGCAAAAAGCTGTGCGAGTAGTAAGTGCAACAACTGCCAAGCAAATGAGAATGATGATGGAAACAGTTGTTTCTGCAAATGGAACAGCTCCCACGGCTGCAATTCAAGGGTATCGAGTAGCGGGTAAAACTGGTACNGCCCAGCGAATTGATGACACATGTGGTTGTTATCGCGGATATACAGCTTCATTCATTGGTTTTGCTCCTGCAGACAAACCAGCATATGTAATCAATGTGACAATTCAAGATCCAAAAGGCATGCACTGGGGTGGCGCACTCGGTGGTCCAGTTTTCAAAGAGGTCATGTCATTTGTTCTGCAGTCACAAGGAGTGGTTCCAACTCAGGATAAAATCAAAAAAGTTGCCCTCAATGAAGCGCAGTTACTTGCACAGAATAAGGTCATACGTGTTAAGACCAATTGAAACCTTCGAGGTTAGCCTAGAGTCGATCCGTTCACTGATCGATGGAGAAATCATTGGCGATTCTTCAATTCAAGTGAATGGATTGTCTCAATCAAGCAAAGATATTCAGCCTGGAGATCTATTTATTGCTCTACCTGGAGAGAATTTTCATGGAGCAGAGTTTGCATCCGATGCTATTGCCAAAGGCGCTGTTGCTGTCTTAAGTGATTCTTTGGGAGCATCAAAAATTAAAGGCCTGCCAGTGATCGTCTCAAATAATCCAAGGCGTGCTGCCGGAGTAGTGAGTGCATGGTTTTATAGGGAGCCAATGCGTGATTTGTATAGTGTGGGTGTAACTGGAACGAATGGAAAAACCACAGTTACAACTTTGCTACATCAAATCATGACTGGGGCCGGTCGCGAAAGTGGATTGATTGGAACAGTTGAAACACTTATTGGTTCAGAAGCAATAGAGAGTGTGAGAACCACTCCAGAAAGCAGCGAGATACAAGCTTTATCTGCTGTAATGCGTGAGCGACACATGCGCAATTTAGTAATGGAAGTTTCAAGTCACGCTATGGCACTTGAACGAATTCGAGGAAGCCATTTTGCAGTTATCGGATTTACAAATCTTTCACAAGATCACTTAGATTTTCATAAAAATATGGAGAGTTACTTTGCAGAAAAAGCAAAGCTATTTACTTTCGAGTATGCCGATCTTGCGGTGATCAATATTGATAGTGAATATGGCGTAAAACTGGCGAAGCAAACTGAGTTGCCAATCGTGAGCCTCTCACGGTTGGATACAACTGCGAATTGGCATTACACAAAGATTTCTCGAGATTACATTGGTGCCCATGTTGCAATCCGAGGCACCGGTGGAATCCTGATCGAAGGCAAAGTTCGGCTTTACGGTGGATATAACTACGACAACCTTCTCATGGCTGTAGCACTAGCTGTTGAGAGCGGAATCGATCCTCTCGATATTTCAGCAATTCTTCCAACGTTATCTGGAGCTACTGGACGACTAGAAGCCGTTGCACTTGGGCAAAACTTTATTGCGATGATCGACTATGCACACTCCCCGGACGCAGTTTCAAGAGTATTGGAAACAGCACACGAAATTACAGATGGTCGAGTGATTGCAGTTTTAGGCTGCGGGGGAGATAGGGATTCTTCAAAACGCCAACTAATGGGAAAGGCACTTCATGAAGGTGCCGATGTATCAATCTTTACAAGTGACAATCCTCGAAGTGAGAAACCGAAGGATATTTTAGTTCAGATGGTTTTGGGTTTAGATATTAAGGACCCTAGCGCAGTAATAGAGGATAGAACTCAGGCAATTAAAGCTGCTGTAGATGAAGCCAATGATGGTGATCTTGTCATCGTGTTAGGCAAGGGCCATGAAAAGGGACAGGAAGTAAATGGCGCAGTACTTCCCTTCGATGATCGCATTGAGTTAGCTCGGGCAATCGAGGACAAAAAATGATTACTTTAACTGCAGGAGAAATCGCTCTCTTACTTGGAGGAGAGATTCACTGTGACAAAGATCTGTTGGTTTCAAAAGCACCTGTCTTTGATTCGAGAAAAGCGATACCAGGATCAATTTTTCTCGCACTAAAAGGAGAACACTTCGATGGACATGATTTTGCCGCCGAAGCATATCGCGCCGGCTCTGTCTTATCTTTAACAACTAAACGCATTGATGGTCCATGCATAGTTGTTAAAGATGTTGTGCTTGCTTTGTCAACATTAGCCACATTCGTTCGCATGCGATTGGAAAATTTAATTACTATTGGAATTACCGGATCGCAAGGGAAAACTAGTACCAAGGATTTACTTTCACACATGCTGGCAGCTGTTGGGCCTACAGTTTCACCCATCGGATCATTTAATAATGATTTGGGACTTCCAATTACATTGCTTGAGTGCGATGAAAGAACGAGATTTTGTATTCTTGAGATGGGNGCACGNCATAAAGGTGACATTGCACGCTTGTCTCTGATTGCCAAGCCAAATATCGGTNTTGTACTTACCGTTGGTACAGCCCACTTAGGTGAGTTTGGATCAGTTGAAGCAATTGCTGAAACAAAATCTGAGTTGATTTCTTCACTCGATGAAAGTTCAACTGCAGTCCTAGGAACATATGATTCATTTACACCAGCCATGGCGAAGCTTCATAAAGGGCGAGTAATTTTCTTTGGAGATAACAAGGATGTTCGCGCGGCTGACATAGAAATTCGAGAAGGTTGTCCTCATTTCGAACTTGTCACACCTGCAGGGCGCGATGCAGTTGGAATGAGAGTTATAGGCGCACATCAAATCGCAAACGCTTTAGCGGTGGCAGCAGTTGGTACAGCCTTAGAACTACCTATCGAATTGATTGCAAGTTCACTTTCTACTGCTGAAATAAAGAGCAAGTGGAGAATGGAGCTACATGACGTATTCGGAATTCTCATAATCAATGATGCCTATAACGCAAACCCAGAATCTATGTCTGCAGCCTTGCGATCGCTAACTTTATTTGCGCAGGAACGTGGTGGCTCCTCATGGGCGTTCTTAGGAAAAATGCATGAACTCGGCGAGTCATCTACAGCTGCCCACAGAAAAATTGGCACCCTTGCGCAGGAGATCGGAGTCGATCACTTAGTTGCAATCAATCAACCGGAGTTTGGCGCAAGTATGGGAGCAATGCGTGTGCACCATGTTGTAAACATTGCAGAAGCAGCATTACTAGTGGAGCATTTCTCAGCAGGAGATGTCGTTTTAGTAAAAGCTTCCCGCTCTGAAGGCCTAGAAATCCTGGCTCAAAAGATCGAAAGTGATTGGCTAGATAAGAGCGGAGTTGAAAGTTGAGACAGATACTCATATCAGGCGCGTTTGGATTGGTTTTTGCACTTTTTGGAACACGTATTTTAATTCGCATCCTGGTGAAAAAAGGATTTGGGCAGATTATTCGTGATGATGGTCCAAGCACTCATCACATAAAGCATGGAACGCCAACCATGGGTGGAATCATTTTCATTCTTGCAGCCATACTTGGCTACCTTTTCTCACACTTAGTTACTTTAACTCCCGTAACAGCATCAGCGTTACTAGTCATTGCTCTCGTTCTAGCATTGGGAGTAATTGGCTTTCTTGATGACTGGCTAAAAGTTTCTAAACAAAACTCAAGAGGCCTCAAAGGCCGTTACAAATTAACGGGTCAGGCGCTTGCAGCGGGTGGTTTTGCCTACCTTGGTCTGCAATTTATGAATGAGTATTCACTTACTCCGATTTCACAGTACTTATCGGGCGTGCGAGAAACAAGTATTTATCTTGGAACAACTGTTGTAATTCTTTGGATTATCTTGATGGTGTTGTCTGCAAGCAACGGTGTGAATCTAACTGATGGTTTGGATGGTTTAGCTATTGGTGCAGCAATTATGGTTTTTCTTGCCTTTGTTTTAATTGGAGTCTGGCAGTTTGGTCAAAGTTGTGGTTCTGAAATAACCGCTGGCTGTTATGCAGTCAGAGATCCCCTTGATCTAGCAGTGCTTGCTGCAGCGTTTGCAGGGGCATGTACTGGTTTTCTTTGGTGGAATACGGCTCCAGCAAGAATCATGATGGGTGACACCGGATCACTTGCTTTGGGTGGTGCCATTGCAGCCTTTGCCGCCACACTGCGTGTTCAGTTGCTTCTGATCCCACTTGGCGGTCTATTTGTAATCATTACATTGTCAGTGTTGATACAAACTTTCTATTTCAAAATTAGCGGTGGTAAAAGAGTTTTTAGAATGGCGCCACTACACCATCACTTTGAATTAAAGGGTTGGGAAGAGATAACGATCGTTATTCGATTCTGGATTATTTCAGGTTTGTCCGTGGCCCTTGGTCTTGGACTCTTCTATGCACAATGGGTGGCGAAATAATCCATGGCTTCCAACATAGCTGACAAGAACTTCCTTATCNTAG
>JGI25910J50241_10000682_pt1 | contig 11589 bp, 10 predicted proteins | sample LauGreSBDMM110SN_3_FD_50241 | JGI IMG/M metagenome (IMG submission 50241) | reverse complement strand
TCGCCGAGAGATTGGGTGTGAGTTCTTAATTGCTGATGAGACATTGATTAATCCTAGCACACTGCTTGATTTAAAGGGCAACGAACCAACACATCGTATTGGGCAGATTCGTTGGTACAAGCGTCCTGAGAAGGGTAATGTTTATGCTGTAGGATTAGATCCAAGTCTTGGTACAGGTAGTGACCCATCAGCTATTCAAATCTTTGAAGCAAACACTACCACACAGATAGGTGAGTGGAAACACAATCGCACCGACATTCCAAGTCAGATTAAATTGTTAGCACAGATTAACAGATACATTGTTGAGTGTACAAATGAACCAAACAGTATCTACTACAGTATTGAGAATAATACAATTGGTGAGGCTGCATTGATTTCACTACATGAGTTTGGTGAAAGTAATATACCGGGTATCTTTATCTCTGAGCCCGGAAAAAAGCGCAAAGGCTTTAACACCACACAGAAATCTAAATTGGCTGCTTGTGCTAAGTTTAAGACATTACTAGAGAGTAAAAAAATGACCATCAACAGTCATAGTCTAATTAGTGAATTAAAAGCATTTGTAGCCCATGGTGGAAGCTATGCGGCTAAGATCGGAGACACTGATGACTTGGTCATGGCCTCATTATTATCAGTCAGAGTAATGCAACAGTTAAGCGAATATCATGTAGATTTAGACAATCATTTACGTGACCATGAAGAATTTATATCTCCATTGCCCTTCTTTGCGGTGATAAGTTAACTGATATTGATAAATACACTATGTCCAAAGAACAAGAATCCCTTAAAACCGAAATTTATGGCTTACTTAAGAGCCGCGGGTTAAATCCCGTAAGTAAAGAAAGCTCAGGAGATACTGTACCTATCCCCACAGAGGCAGATGTCTTTGAATTTATGTTCAGCAAAGACGGAAAAGACTATGGTAAAGTTTGGGTAACACTTGATGGATTACGACAACTAATAGTTTATTTTGGAAAAGATGTAGCAGATAGTCCAAAAAATGGCTCACAAGATAGTAATTCATGGTCACAATTACACCGAGCATTAAGCAGATTCGCAACAGGAAGACAACTTAGTTTTGAACTAAGTGACCAATCTAATTTAGAGGCAGATATGGCAAAAAGAGAACACACAAAAAGAGAAGAACAAGTCAATGAGGGTTATTATCCAATTGGCAAAAATGCTAGTGGTAACAACAATGTTCCATCAGTTACAATGCGTATTCAACATACTCGTCCGATTGAGGAAGGTGAGCAACGTTTTCGTAACATTGCACGAATCTTTGTTGAAAATCAAGATGGTGAAAGAATTCTATTACCAACGACAAAGCCAGGACTTGCACGTACATATGTAAGACATATTGCTGAAGGTGGTAAACCAAATGATGAACGTTGGAATCACTTAGGTAGTTTGTGTGAAGAATATCAAAAGATGGCAGGGTTTGTTCGTGCCACTCGCAATGGACAGTTTAATGAATCAGCACAAAGTCTAGTTAATGAAGGTATTAATCATTATCAAAAACTACGTGAAACATTAGGTAAATTACAAGGTAAGCGTGGATACAATGAATACTTTGAAAGCTATACACCTGCATTAATGGAAGATGAAGAACAAATTGACTTAAGTGAAATGTTTATGAGTTCAAGTTTAGATCCTCGCATTGAATCAGTAATGCCAATATTAAGCAAACTAAGCAGAAATATTACTGAAACTAAAAAAGATATGGCAGAGACTATTGCTTTAGGTGAATGGGCTGATAGTTTAATGGATAGCACAACAAAGCAGACCAAACAGAGTGATGATGATGAAGATCCAGAAGAATTTGATTATGATAGTCCTGAATGGCAACAAACAGAAAAGGGTGCAAGTAAGTTCATGTCCGATGTTAAGAAGCGTGAAGTTATGAAACGTATGCACGGTATTCTAAGTAAAAATAGAGAGCAAGGTGTGGCGGAGGCTGGCTTTCCGGGTGCTCCGGACGTTGAAATGCCACCAATGAATCCAAGTGGTGATCCACAAAGAGACAAACTTAAACAAGAGTACGTGGACTTGCATCGTGAAATTAAAAGTTTGGTTGATTTACAGTATAATAGCAAATCAACAGAAGAAAAAATGCAGGCTAAAGCACGAATTAAACAACTCAATGACAGAGCAGACCAAATAAGGGCAATTCTAGAACCTAGACAGCCACCCAACGAATGGCAGAAAAAAACATACGGGTATGACGATAACTGGAACCGTGTGGGCAAAGGTGTGGCGGAAAGCGACTTTGAAGGTCCATATGATGGTCCTATTAAGTTCCAGCCCGGTGACAGTCAGGCCTACCGGGATGCTTATGCACAAGGACGCAGTATATCAATACAAAATCGTGCTGCTGATGCTGAAAAGACTTTGGCACAACGTGCGTCTGAACCAAAAAATATTGGTCAAAAAATTGCAAGAGACATTGGTGATCCATTGAAACAACTAGCAAAAGGTAATGTCATGGGTGCATTGTTTGATCGACCAGCCTCATCGACAAATAAAGGTGGTGGCAGCGGCTTTGGCGGTGGCGGCACAGGACTTGGTGGTAGAAGACCAGGCGATGATAATAGATTGAATCCATTAAAGTTGGAGAACGCTGAACTGGCCCGAATGCTCAAACACGCTAAAGGTAATATTCAAGGTGCCTTAGGTGAAGGTATTGTACCAAAACCCTATATGCCTCCTGGACTAGCAAGCGCCACAACCCCTCCATCAGACGATACTTCTAGAGGATGGCTAGGCCATGAGTGGGATCCAGAACAAGATGCTGATGTTGAACATTTGACTTTTCAAACTAAAATGCAAACAACAGAAAAACCAGGTATGAAACCCACTACTACTTATGATACGCAAAATACTTCAAGTAAAACCGGAATTACTTCAACCCATGAGGTTGATGTAGATGAAGGTCTATCAAGACTAAGAGAACTTGCAGGCGTGCAAGGTATGGCCGAAGCCGATCGTCCTGGATTGCCACCCAAACTCAATCCTCACGGAATGTCTCAAGCCCAGATTGATGATAGAATGACATCAGTTGGTTTTATTCCAGGAACACGTGACCATGCTACAGCGGTGCAACTGTACAGGGCTGCAAACCCGAACACCGCTAGACCAGTGTCGAAACCACTTCCCCGCAGTCATATTCAAGGTACTGATGTTGGCCCGTTACCACTTCCCCGCAGTGATATTCAAGGTACTGATGTTGGCCCGTTACCACTATCACCTTTAGGAAGAGGTCAAGATAATCCTCATTCTCCAGTAACAAATGTAGATTTAACTCCACAAAGAGATGAATTTAGTCCTAACCCTGATATAGGTCCACACTCACAACCATTCAGTGTTGATATCCGTGGATATGGACCTGAGCCTGATGAATTCGGTCGCCAGCACAACGGTAGCCATGAATCTGAGATTGAGATGGAAGAAGGTTCGGTAGAAAAAACACCTACTGGATTAAAACATCATGGTGATTTCCCTGGTTATCCAAGAGAAAAGGGTAAAGAATTTAATCACAATATTGACAGATTAAATAAGTCTGAGACTGGTAAATTAGATAAAGCATTTGGTGTTAACTGGAACAGGGGACCAAACAGACAGGTTACCGGAGATTCAACTGGTGTGACAGAAGGTCAAGCAGACTTAAACACAATCAAACGATTATTGGGTAAATAAGTCAATAAAAACCTCACTAAAAATGTGAGGTTTACCACATCCGGCATAAATACTATTGACATTTCAAGAAAGTATGCTAAACTATCTTGTATGTTAGTTGTCTCATAGGGAGACAGCGAATGTTAAAAACGAGACCATCTCAATTTATAAGGAAATATTATTATGGCATCATTAGCAGAAATTCGTGCTCGCATCGCGGCACAAGAAAACAAGTCAGGGAACAACGGTTCTACAAAACAATCTGACAACTTAATCTACCCCCACTGGAATATGGACGAAGGCACTACAGCCTCTTTGCGCTTCCTACCAGATGCAGACAGCAAAAATCCCTGGGGTTTCTGGGTAGAACGTCAAATCATCAAACTACCATTTAATGGTGTTAAAGGTGATTCAAACGTAAAACAAATTCAAGTACAAATACCTTGCGTTGAAATGTACAACGATGGTTCTTCTTGTCCAATTTTGGCAGAAGTTCGTCCTTGGTATAAAGATGAATCACTAAAAGAATTGGCAAACAAGTACTGGAAGAAACGTAGTTATATATACCAAGGTTTTGTTCGTCAAAATCCTATCGGTGATGACACAACACCTGCGAACCCAATTCGTAAGTTTATTATCAGTTCGCAAATTTTCAGTATTATCAAGTCATCATTGACTGATCCTGAAATGGAAGAATTGCCAACTGACTATTTGCGCGGTCTTGACTTCAACGTTAAGAAATCAAGCAAAGGTGGTTATGCTGATTATTCTACATCAACATGGTCACGTAAAGAAAGTGCATTGACTGACCTTGAATTGGCAGCAATTGAAGCACATGGTTTGTACACATTGTCTGACTTCTTACCTAAGAAGCCAGGTGAAGCAGAACTACGCATTATGAAAGAAATGTTTGAAGCAAGCGTAGACGGTCAACCATACGACAATGAACGTTGGGGTAACTATTTCAGACCTTATGGTTTAGAAGCACCTGCAGGAACGACAGCGGCAGCAACAAAAGCGTCTACTGAAACTAGCGCACCCGCGACTGCACCTATAGCAGAGTCTGCACCATTTGATACTGATGAACCATCAACAGCATCAGCTCCAATCTCAGTCCCTACATCAGCTCCTAGCAGTGATAAAGCACAAGACATTCTTGCAATGATTCGTGCTAGACAAGCAAAAACTGCTTAATTAAAACGGGGACTTCGGTCCCCTATTAAATAGGAGAATATATGACATTACCAGACGAAAGATACCGGGCCCTAAAGCAAGGTAAAAAACTATTAGAGGAATTATGTGATCCTGGTAAAACACCAAGGGTACCCAGCATAGTTCGTGACAAAGCAAGAGCGGCACTAAGACATTACCCACACGATTATGAAATAGATTCTATCGCAGAAAAATGTCCCGACCTGCTTGATAAACAACCGTTTAACATGTATACTACCGGTAAACACATTGGAGATAAAATTGGGTAAGCCATTTGACGTAAGTAAATTTAGAAAAGAAATCACTAAGTCCATTGAAGGACTTAGTATAGGGTTCAACGATCCGACCGACTGGATCAATACAGGAAATTATGCACTTAACTATCTTATTAGTGGTGATTTTAACAAAGGGGTGCCTCTTGGTAAGGTCACTGTATTTGCTGGCGAATCTGGTTCCGGAAAGAGTTTCATCTGCTCTGGTAACTTGGTTCGTCACGCACAGCAACAAGGTATCTTTGTGGTTCTCATCGATTCGGAAAATGCTTTAGATGAGAAGTGGTTACACGCATTAGGTGTGCAAACTACCGAAGATAAATTGTTGAAACTAAACATGGCTATGATTGACGATGTAGCCAAGACAATCAGTAAATTTGTTATTGATTATAAAACACTTCCAGCAGATGACAGACCTAAGGTATTGTTTGTCATTGATAGCTTGGGAATGTTGCTAACACCCACTGACGTAAATCAGTTTGAAGCAGGTGATATGAAGGGCGACATGGGTCGTAAGCCTAAAGCATTGGCTGCGCTTGTTCGCAACTCTGTTAACATGTTCGGTAGTCTGAACATTGGTATGGTTGCAACTAATCACACATACGCAAGTCAAGATATGTTTGATCCAGATGACAAAGTATCAGGTGGTCAAGGCTTTGTGTATGCAAGTAGTATTCTCGTTGCTATGAAGAAACTCAAACTCAAAGAGGATGAGGATGGTAACAAGGTTTCAGAAGTAAATGGTATTCGTGCCGCATGTAAGATTATGAAAACACGTTATGCAAAACCTTTTGAAACACTACAGATTAAAATTCCATACGAAACAGGTATGAACCCATACAGTGGTCTGCTTGATTTGTTTGAAAAGAATGACTTGTTGACTAAAGAAGGTAATCGTTTGAGTTATACAACAGATGACGGAGAAATCTTAAAGATGTTCCGTAAAGGTTGGGAATCAAATGAAGGTGGTTGCTTAGATAAAGTCATGGACGAATTTAGTAAAAATCACGGAAAAAAGCTAAGTACTGAATCAGTGGAGGAGGCAGTACAATGAGTTTAGATAGTATCGTAGAGGTTTGGGAAATCTTGCGTGACCATGTTGATTTGAATGATCGAGGTGATGCGGCAGATTCTTTGGTTAATTATTTGATGGACAACAATTTTGAAGTTGAAGATATCAAAGATGCATTCAAAGATAAAGATATCACTAAGGCGTTAAAAGGTTATGCCGAACAGCATTTCCAAGAAGAAGAATACGAAGAAAATGATGACGAGGATCACAATCCAGAAGATTGGAATTAAATGTCACACAATTGGTATACACGAATCGTTTATGATTTGTCAGTAATACCGGATTTTATATCGTATTATCTAGTTGAGTTAGACTCAGCAAAAAAAGATGTAAAGATATACGGCAAAGTTGAAAAGAACCTTGCTGATCTTCCCGGTACCACTGAACAGAGGTTCAATCAGCTACAAGAGATTGAGGCTGTGTTGAACTACCTAAATATCCAACTCAGGAAAATTCGCCGAAAACATTTTCAAAAGTATTTAGAAGCGTATAATAGAGCATTGACCAGTCGTGATGCTGAGAAGTATGTAGACGGTGAAGATGAAGTGATTGATTACGAAACATTAATCAATGAAGTGGCCCTACTACGCAATAGGTGGTTAGGAATTATGAAGGGTCTTGAAGCCAAGCAATGGCAGATGGGACATATCGTGCGATTACGCACAGCAGGAATGGAAGACATATCATTATGACACAGTACAGAGGTAAAGGATTTTTGCAAATACTCGGTGGCGGAGCAGGTGGACCATCAAAATATAAGGGGACTTCAGCGTTATCATCAGCACAAATATCACCTATCACTATTTCAGCTTTACAAGGTTATGTCCCAACCACATCATTAATTAGCGGATCACAATGGGACGAAGTTCATGTTCAATCTCAGTACCATGAGGCTGTTAAAAAATATGAAGTACTAGAAAGTCCGGAAGATGTACTTGCATTAAGCGTGACTTGGAAACGATTGAACAAAACTAATCCATCAGTATTGTCCAATGTTTCTAACTTACTCGCTAAAGAATTGTTCACACATATCACTGATGAAGATAGAGAACTAGGTCAAGAAATTCGTGACTACTATAGTAAGAAGATTATGATATGGAAACTCAAAAATGCTAGATTTTCAAAATTTAGAGATGAGTTAAATTCCTACATACACAGTCCAACTCCCTTGTTAGTTAAAAATGATTTCATGGGTATGATTTACTATCTTCCATATTTCTATGAATACGATACTGGTGTTGATGAGGTTCGTGTTCAAGTGAATCCAAAAATCAATGTGTCATTTCAAATGGTAAGAGATACACCTAGAGAATTAGAACCATTACAAAAGATTGTCTCTAAACGAAAATCCGCCGTGACTAATCACTATTGGTTAAAAGATATAGAGACCAATAGTGCAGTTCAATTTGTGTTTGATGTATCAAATCCACTAGAACATATTTGGTCTATACTGTTTGCTAAGAATGAAATCATGGAAGTAACAGGTTCGTACTACACAAAGTCACGTGACGAATTTGAATACTTAAGTGTTAAAAATTGGAAGCTAGAAAACATTTGACAATAAAGCCATTCGGCTGTACAATAAGCACATGAACTTAACTAAAGGAACAAAAATGACTCTTAAACAAAAAGCAATGATACAAACTCTTGCAATTTTCATTGGTATGATTTTAATCTCAGTACTACTAAATGTAATACTTGTGTATGCATCTATTCAAGCTATTCAGTATACGTGCGGTGCTATCCTAATCGGATTCTTGGTATACGTTGTATATGGTGTTGTTTTATCACGACTTGAGTATGATGCAAAATTAAAGGAACTAATTAGTTCCAAAACTTGACAGTAATTGGATTCTCATATATAATACTTGTATTGATTGATTGAAAAGGGGTTTTATGTCATCAACGATTTGTGTTAAGTACGGTGAGTATCGCAACATGCCTGTTGTGAATAAAACTTTTAAACTTGTCAAGGGTTATCAGACAGGTGCAAAAGGTGGTTATGTGACAGTAAAGAACGAGGGCCATTTCCCTAGCGTTAATATTGAAAATATTAAAGTTAAGGTCAATGGTATTGAGAATATTGAATTTGTTAATGGAGAAGTAGAAGTGTCAGATGCTATTCAGTTTACGATTAAACAGCCTAAGGCGCCTGTAGTCAAAGAATCTGATGAGGAAGCAATGAATCGTATTGCAACCCGTTTTGCAGTACTTGATGAAATGTCGCAAGCGGCTATCAACGGTGATATCCGTGCTATGATTGTATCAGGACCCCCGGGAGTTGGTAAGTCATACGGTGTCGAATTACAACTTGAAAAATCAAGTCTTTTTGATAAGATTGCAGGTAAGAAATTACGTTATGAAGTTATCAAAGGTGCTATGACCGCTCTTGGTTTGTACGCACAATTGTACAAACTTTCGGATCGTAAAAACGTGTTAGTGTTTGACGATTGTGATAGCGTGTTTGCCGATGACTTGTCATTGAACATTTTGAAGGCTGCACTAGATTCAGGCAAGCGTAGACGCATTTGCTGGAATAGTGATTCTAGTCTGTTACGCCGTGAGGGTATCCCTGATAGTTTCGATTTCAACGGTACTGCTATTTTCATTACAAACTTAAAGTTTGAAAATGTGAAAAGCAAAAAATTGCAGGATCACTTAGAGGCATTGCAAAGTCGCTGTCACTTTCTTGACCTGACTATTGATAGTGAACGTGACAAAATGTTGCGTATCAAGCAGGTGCATCGTGATGCTGACGGTGGTTTGTTCAAAGACTATGATTTTGAAAACGGTGAAGGTGAGATGATTATTGAATTCATGTTTGAAAATCAATCTCGCTTGCGTGAGTTGAGTATGCGTATGTGTCTGAAAATTGCAGACCTAGTAAAGATCAGTCCTAGCAATTGGAGAGCGTTGACTGCTAGTACTTGTATGAAATCTGCTTAATTTACCCTTTCGTTAAGCAGTAAAGAGGGACTTACATGTCCCTCTTTTTTCCACTATGTTTGCTTTGCAATACACTAAGTAGTATAATATGAACATGATAGTGAAACCTAACACAAAAGAACAATTAGTAGATTTTATGCTAAAGCATATTAGCCTAGGAACCTACGACAAAAAGTTTTTAGACAATTTGCTACACTTAAATTTTGCAGTTAAGAATCCAATTACAACCAATCAAGCCGAGTTGCTCAACAAGATTACATCAAGGTATCATAGACAATTCTTAAAAAAGGATTTGAACAGTGAAGAACTAATTCAGTTACCTTGGACACTACAGCCTATTGAGAGCAGTGTTCAATTTACGCAAGCATACATATCTATAGCGGATGACAAAGACATTGTTATTCATAGTCCTTACAAAAAAGAATTTGTAAAGACACTAAAGGCCCTAGAATACATGCAGTGGGATAAAGAAAATAAACTTTGGCATACACCCTATGCTGAATTTAGGTTAAAGAAGTTAATAGAAATATCACATCATAGTTATTCAATTGTCAATTACTGTCCTGTTATTGAAGAAATAATGATCCAACTTAAACTATATGAAGAAGTTAAGTATTGGAATCCAACATTGATTGAACGCAATGGTAATTACTATGTTGTTGCATGTAACAAAGTACTGTATGAGAAAATCAAAGACATTGACTTGAATGAAGATCCTGTAACTATTGCAAAATTAGTGCGCTTAGGTATTAAAATTGATGTAGTTGCAGACAAAGTTGCAACGGAATTCAACACACAACTAGAATACCACGATATCAAATATATCATTGAGTCATTACAACGAATAGGTGCTGACTATGTGATACTAAATCAAATGTACGGTGTCAACAAATCTTATATGATGGAAGTTGCTAATCATTTGAAGGCAAATAAAATCAAACATATGATTAGAACTAAAGGCCCAGAATCTTTCAAAGAAGATTTACGACAATATGAAATGCCAGTGAAGTTAAATTTCGGCATGATTAAAGCAGAAGATGGAATAAAATACTTAGGAAAAATAATTGGTTTAACAAATAGTGTACCAATCGAGGTCAAATGAAACAATGTAAACTGATAATTAAAGACGAGGTCAATGTTAAAATCGAAGGCTTAGAGTTAGCCGAACGTAAAGCATTGATGAAGAAATTTGAATATGAAAAGCCCGGGGCACGATATCTGCCGAGTGTCCGGCTAGGTCGTTGGAACGGTAAAATTAGTTTCTTTAGTCTAGGCGGTAGCAGTTTTGTAAATCTACTACCGGAAATTCTTCCTGTACTTGACATGGCAGGATATGATATTGAGTTGGAAGATTTACGTGAATACAGTACAACATTCACCTTTAATCAAATCACAGAAAATACATTCAGTCAATATACTTGGCCAAAAGGTCATACTAAAGAAGGTGAGTCAATAATCTTCCGTGACTATCAAGTAAAGATTGTTAACGATTTTCTAGCAAACCCCCAAGCACTGCAAGAAATTGCAACAGGTGCTGGCAAGACATTGATTACAGCCGCATTAAGTTATAGCGTACAGAATTATGGTCGTAGTATTGTTATTGTCCCTAACAAAAGTCTTGTTGTACAGACCGAGGCAGATTACATCAATCTTGGATTAGATGTTGGTGTGTATTTTGGTGATAGAAAAGAGTTCGGTAAGACACATACAATCTGTACGTGGCAAAGTCTTAACAATATGCTTAAGAAAACAAAAGCAGATGAAGCAGAAGTACCTATTGGTGAGTTCTTAGAAGGTGTAGTATGTGTCATGGTTGACGAGGTTCATATGGCCAAGGCTGATGCACTGAAAGAGTTATTGACTGGGGTAATGAGTAATATTCCGATTCGTTGGGGATTGACTGGTACGATTCCTAAAGCAATATTTGAAGCACAAGCAATTTATGTTAGTCTTGGTAATGTTATCAATAAGCTAAGTGCAAGTGAATTACAGGACCGCGGTGTGTTAGCACAATGTCATGTGAACATCGTGCAGTTACAAGACAAAGTAGAGTTTAGCAATTATCAAAGTGAATTAAAGCATTTGCTAGAAGATACTGTACGCCTAGACAAACTGGCTCAACTGGTATTAAATATCAAAGAATCGGGGAATACACTAGTATTAGTGGACAGGGTAAACGCCGGTAAAGAATTAATTAGCAGATTACCTGATGCTGTGTTTGTTTCGGGTAACACTAATATGATAGAAAGAAAAGAGGAATACGATGAAATTGCAACCAGCACAAACAAAATCATTGTCGCAACCTACGGTGTGGCAGCGGTTGGTATCAACATACCACGAATATTCAACCTTGTTCTTATTGAACCAGGCAAGAGCTTTGTTAGAGTCATCCAAAGTATTGGTAGAGGTATT
>JGI25910J50241_10000681_pt1 | contig 11599 bp, 15 predicted proteins | sample LauGreSBDMM110SN_3_FD_50241 | JGI IMG/M metagenome (IMG submission 50241) | reverse complement strand
GTTAGCATAAGCACCGACAGAATTGTAGAAATTGCTATTATTAAAATTTTGCCCGATGAAAGCAGAGTTGTAAAACGCAAAATTATTAATCCACAAATGCCCATACCGCAAAGCAGTATCGATATACATGGCATAACCAATGAAATGGTAAAAGATGCCCCTACGTTTAAAGAAGTAGCCAACGAAGTAAAAGTATTTATAGATGGATGCGATTTAGGTGGCTACAACAGTAACCGATTTGATATTCCTGTTTTAATGGAAGAATTTTTAAGGGCAGGTTTAACCATAGATTTAAGCACAAGAAAAATGGTAGATGTACAACATATTTTTTATAATATGGAGCCACGTACGTTAACAGCTGCCTACAAATTTTATTGCCAAAAAGAGTTGGTAGATGCTCATAGTGCCGAGGCGGATATTGCTGCAACTATCGATGTTTTTTTGTCACAATTAGATAAGTATACNCAATTAGGNAATACGGTTGAAAGTGTGTTAAGCGTAATTGGCGAAGATAAAATTGTGGACTATGCCCGTAGGTTTAGTTTTGATGATAAAGGCATAGAGGTATTTAATTTTGGAAAACATAAAGGACGTAGTGTGTTAGATGTAGTAAAAGCTGAACCTAGCTATTACGACTGGATTATGAAGGGGGATTTTCCCTTACATACTAAACAAAAATTGACCGAAATTTACAACCGTACATTGTTAAAAAATAAATAAATGTTAGGGGGGATAACTGAATTACCTGCCAAACAATTATTTATTGTAAATTTGAATACAAACTTTATTGAATTGGCGAAATTAGTTATTATACCTACATACAACGAAAAAGAAAATATTGAAGCAATTATTGCTGCCGTATTTGATTTACAGCAGCATTATCATATTTTAATTATAGATGATGGTTCACCAGATGGTACAGCACAAATTGTAAAATCGCTTTTTACAATATACCCTAATCAACTTTTTTTAGAGGAGCGAAAAGGTAAACTTGGTTTAGGTACAGCCTATATTTATGGCTTTAAATGGGCTATACAAAAGGGGTACACCTATGTATTTGAAATGGATGCCGATTTTAGCCACTCCCCAGCTGATTTAGAAAAATTATATGTAGTTTGTAAAAACGGAGCAGGGGTAGCAGTAGGTAGCCGCTACGTTAAAGGGGGAGCTGTACAAAACTGGCCCGCCAATCGTATAGCACTTTCTAAAGGGGCCTCGCTATACACTCGTATTATAACCTGGATGCCCATTATCGACCCAACTGCAGGGTTTGTTTGTTACAAAAAAGAAGTATTAGAAGCCATAAATTTCGATAGCATAAATTTTGTTGGTTATGCTTTTCAAATTGAAATGAAATTTGCCGCATGGAAACTTGGTTTTAAAATTACAGAAGTGCCCATCACCTTTAAAGATCGTACAAAAGGGGCTAGCAAAATGAATAAAGGCATTATAAAAGAAGGAGTAGTAGGCGTANTAAAATTACGTTGGCAAAGCNTTTTTAAAAGCTATCGAAAAAAAATAGCTAACATCGAAAGTAGCAATGGTGTAAACTTTCCAAAATAAGAAATTTTGTTAGAAGGGAAGTAATTTTTATTTTCAACTCTAGGCTATCTCCAACCCNTAAATAGATGTGTGAATTTTTAGGCTAAAAATTAATTAGCATAAAACATCCTTTTAAAAACATACCTAATTTATTCTCCAAATATTATAATAAATAATCAAATTTTTTTCATCATTAATTATTCATTATATTGCTATAATTAAAAATAACTAATTATGCTAAAATTCAATGAACTAAAAAAAGGCGATTATGTAATTGCCGATTTTGCAGGTAATAAACATGTAGGTATGGTAACAGGACTTATGCCCACAGCACAGGATGTTTGCATAAATAATGGGGTACAAGAGTTTTGGTTTAGTCCAAAAGATTTAACTGCAGTAGATATTACGGATGAAGAATTGGATAGATTAAAATTTAAGAAACAAACCAATGAAGATGGAACCATAAAATATATGAAAGGTGCTTTTAGAATGGTAACACCAGGTGTGGGTAATTTTGAAAAAATGGAAATATGGTATAGAGATGAAAAAAGACATATTCAACAACCCATAAAATTGCATCAGTTGCAAAATCATTTTTATGAGATGACAAAAGTGCATTTAAACGAAGATAAATTTAACTAATATATTCATTATTAATATTTTAAGGATATTAAATTAGCTTTTTTTTGTTTAAAAAATTAACTAAACGCTCTCAAACATTTCATATTTTTCCATTAAATTCTTCTAAAAACATACTGTTTCCCCCAAAAAAGCCATTATTGTGGTCAAGTTGCTTAAAATTGTTAGTAAAATACAAAAAATAGTATTACCTTTGCGGTCCGAAAATTATGGCTAAACAAACACTTATTAAACAAGACGGCTCTGTAGTTGAATCCTTAAGCAATGCTATGTTTAAAGTTAAATTGGAAAATGGACACGAAATCCTAGCTACAATTTCAGGAAAAATGAGGATGCATTACATACGTATTTTACCAGGTGATAAAGTAGGAATTGAAATGAGCCCATATGATTTAACAAGAGGAAGAATAATATTTAGATATAAATAAACAACAATGAAAGTAAGAACTTCAATTAAAAAACGTAGTGCAGATTGTAAAATTGTACGTCGCAAAGGTAGATTATACGTGATCAACAAAAAAAATCCTCGTTTTAAGCAAAAGCAAGGATAATTTCTAATTCTTAATTTTTAATATTTAATTAAATAACATGGCTCGTATTGCCGGTATAGATTTACCAAAAAACAAAAGAGGCGAAATAGGACTTACTTATATATATGGTATTGGTCCATCTACAGCAAAATACATTTTAGCAAAATGTGGTATTGATGTAAATAAAAAAGTTAATCAATGGAACGATGATGAGCAAACTGCTATTCGTAATGCCATTAACTCTGAATTTAAAACTGAAGGTGCTTTACGTAGCGAAACTCAAATGAACATTAAACGTTTACTTGATATTGCTTGTTACCGTGGGTTACGTCATCGTAAAGGTTTGCCTTTACGTGGTCAGCGTACTCGTACAAATAGCCGTACTCGTAAGGGTAAGCGTAAAACAGTTGCAGGTAAAAAGAAAGTAACTAAGTAATTTAATGCGATAATTTGCTAATTAGCCGAACTGCTAATTTTAGTAAAAACTATCCAATTTAATTATTAAAAATAAATAGACTTATATTTTTTGTTACAACACCAGATAGCTTTAATAAGTCGGCAGGAGGGTTGTATCAAACTCAAGTAAAATTGAGCAAACATTTTTAAAGATTACCTATAAATGGCAAAAGCACAAGGCGCAAAAGCAACAGGAAAAGCAGCCGCAAAAAAAAGAGTAGTAAAGGTTGATGCATATGGCGATGCTCATATCGTAGCAAGTTTTAACAACATTATTATTAGTTTAACCAATAAACAAGGGCAAGTAATTGCTTGGAGTAGTGCTGGTAAAATGGGTTTTAGAGGTTCTAAAAAGAATACTCCCTATGCCGCTCAAATGGCAGCAGCAGATGCAGCTAAAGTAGCTTTAGATGCTGGTTTAAAAAGAGTAGATGTTTTCGTAAAAGGACCAGGAAGTGGAAGAGAAGGTGCAATACGTTCTCTATCTCAAAATGGTATTGAAATTACAACTATTAAAGATGTAACGCCAATTCCTCACAACGGTTGTCGTCCTCCTAAAAAGAGAAGAGTGTAATACAATTTTGAATGTCGAATTTTTTTGGATTTCGAATGTAATGAGTATACAAACTCAAATAGTTCTTATTAATAGATTTTAAAGATGTTGGTTTGAAAAATAGTATGAATTTGAAAATATTTTCCAAATTCNAAATTTTAAATTCAATATTCGATATAAATATTTCATTTTATAAACAGGGTGCTTAATTGATTTTTACCGTTTTTACTGATTAACGCACCGATACAAAAAAGCGGAAAATGAAAAATATATATGGCACGTTACACAGGCCCAAAAACCAAAAAATGTCGCATTTATGGCGAACCTATTCTTGGTAATGGCAAGTATTTAACAAAAAACAGCAACCCTCCGGGTCAGCATGGAGCAACACGTAAGCGTAAAACCTTAGGTGAGTATGCACTACAATTAAGAGAAAAGCAAAAAGCAAAGTACACCTACGGATTGTTAGAAAAACAATTCTACAAAACTTTTGAAGAAGCTGCTCGTAGAAAAGGTGTTACAGGTGAAAACCTTATTAAATTACTAGAAGCCCGTTTGGATAATGTTGTATTCCGTTTAGGTATTGCACCAAGCCGTTCGGCTGCCCGTCAATTAGTATCTCACAAACACATTACTGTAAATGGCGATGTTTTAAATATTCCATCACATAGCTGTAAGCCAGGTGATGTAGTTGGTTTAAGAAATAAAAGTGCTGCTAANGCTTCTATAACTAGCAACTTACGTGGNAAAAATCCTAAGTTTAGTTGGGTAGATTGGAGCGAAAGTGAGCAAAAAGGTACTTTTATTACCTATCCAGAAAGAGAAAGTGTTCCTGAAAATATTAAGGAGCAATTGATTGTGGAATTGTACAGTAAGTAATAAGTGCCTTGTGCCTTAAACTTAGCGTACGCATTAAAAAAACAATAAAACAATAATTTAATATGGGAATTTTAAACTTTATTAAGCCNGATAAAATCGTTCTACAAAAAGCAACTGAGTTTGAAGCTAATTTTGAGTTTCGTCCGCTAGAGCCTGGTTACGGCGTAACCATCGGTAATGCATTACGTAGAGTATTATTAAATTCATTAGAAGGTTATGCAATTGTTGGAATCAACATTGCAGGTGCCGATCATGAATTTGCAACTATTAAAGGTATTACAGAAGATGTTACTGAAATTATCTTAAACCTTAAGCAAGTTCGTTTAAAGCGTAAGGTTGAAGGTGAAGTAGGCACAGAAAAAATAACCTTATCTATAAAAAATAAAACTGAATTTACTGCAGGAATGATTGGAGAAGCTACTCCATCTTTTGAAGTAATGAATCCAGAATTATTAATTTGTACGCTAGATAGCAGTGCAAAATTAGATATAGAAATTACAGTAAACAAAGGAAGAGGTTATGTACCTGCTGAAGAAAGCAGAGAAAAAAGTAGCCACTTTGGTTATATTTCTGTAGATGCTATTTACACTCCAATAAAAAATGTAAAATACACTATTGAAAATACTAGGGTTGAGCAACGTACCGATTTCGAAAAATTAATTATGGAAGTAGTTACCGATGGTACTATTCACCCAGAAGAAGCTGTAAAACAAGCTAGTCGCATCTTAATTCAACACTTAATGATTATTACAGACGAAAATATTACGTTTGATAATAAAGAAGAAAAGAAAGAAGATTTAGTTGATGAACAAACCTTACAATTACGTAAAGTATTAAAAACTCCATTAGAAGATTTAGATTTATCTGTTAGAGCATTCAATTGCTTAAAAGCAGCTAAAATTAACTCGTTAAGTGAGTTGGTACAGTACGAGCAAGAAGATTTGATGAAGTTTAGAAACTTTGGTCAAAAATCTTTAAGTGAAATTGAGCAAGTGTTAAACGAAAGAGGTTTAGGCTTTGGTATGGACTTAGGTAAGTTGAAATTGGATGATGAATAAACCCCTCCGCCCCTAAAGGGGAACTGGAGCTTTTATAACACAAGTACCTCACAAATCCTGACACGGTGTGAGGGAATTTAACCTTTTGAATTTGCTTTCGATAAAGCAAAGGAGATACAAAAACAAAACGTCATGCGTCACGGGGACAAACAAAACAATTTAAGCAGAACAGCCTCTCACAGAAAGGCATTATTAATGAATTTAGGTTGCCAGTTAATTACGTATAAGCGTATAACTACAACATTGGCTAAAGCAAAAGCTTTGCGTACCTACATAGAGCCAATCATTACAAAAACAAAAAATACAAGTAGCAAAGAAGCTATTATGCACAACCATCGTATAGTATTTAGTTATTTAAACGATAAAGCAGCTGTAAAAGAATTATTTACAGTAGTTGCACCAAAAATTGCGGCACGTCCTGGAGGATACACTCGTATTATAAAGCTTGGTGCTAGAGTTGGTGATAATGCAGAAATTGCAATGATAGAGCTAGTTGATTTTAACGAAATTTACGGAAAAGGAATTTCACTTGCAACTGCTGAATCAGCTAAAAAAACTCGTAGAAGTGGAAGCAAAGCAAAAGCATCTGCTACAACTGATGAAGTGGCTACAGCAGAGGCTGTTGAAGTTGAAGCTGCACCAAAAGCAAAGGTTGCAAAAGCTCCTAAAGCTGATAAAACTGGAGATGACTTAGTATAATAGAAGGTATAGGCCCTAGAGCTGCTGAAGCATCAGTAGCTGCTGGTATTAGTACTTTTGCTGAATTAGCTAACACAACTGCCGAAAAAGTAAAAGAAATTTTAATGGCTACCAATACCAAAGTTGGTCATTTAGATCCAACAACTTGGGCACAACAAGTACAATTAGCTGCAGATGGTAAAATGGATGAATTAAAAGAATTACAAGACAAATTAAACGCTAGTAAAGAAGTTTAACAAACGTTTTAAAATTTATATAAGCCTCGATATTTTATCGAGGCTTTTTTTATGCTATTAGTGTAAAAACGTTTACATTTTTTAAAAAGATGTCATCGTTAAATATTATGTGAAAAATTATTTTACCACAAATGCAATAGAAGTGTTTTCTTTGCAAAACTTCTTTTTATAAATGCCAATTACAACAACTACACAACAAGCAATTTTAATTTTAAAAGACGGCACAGTTTTTAAAGGCAAAGCCTTTGGTAAAATAGGTACTGCAACCGGCGAAATTTGTTTTAATACAGGTATGACGGGATATCAAGAGGTATTTACNGACCCAAGNTATAGTGGACAAATTTTAATAATGAATAATGCCCATATAGGCAACTATGGCACTANGGCAAAAGATGTTGAAAGCGATGGGGTAAAAGTAAAAGGGGTGATTGGTAGAAATTTAGAAGAAAAGTATAGCCGGTTTTTAGCGGAAGAAAGTTTACAGCAATATTTTGAAAAGCAACATTTAGTAGCCATTAATGGTATTGATACAAGAGCTTTAGTAGCCCATATTCGTAAACAAGGAGCTATGAACTGTATTATTAGTAGTAGTAACTTAGATATAGAAAATTTAAAAGCCGAATTAGAACAAGTCCCTAGTATGGATGGCTTAGAGCTAGCTAGTACAGTTAGTACTGAAGCTCCTTATTTTTTGGGAAACGAAAATAGCAAACTACGAGTTGCTGTACTTGATTTTGGGGTAAAGGCAACTATTTTAACTTGTTTAGTTGAACGTGGTGTTTATGTTAAAGTACACAATGCCAAAACTTCGTTCCAAGAACTAGAAAAATTTAATCCTACTGGCTACTTTATGAGTAATGGCCCCGGAGACCCAGCACCAATGGATTACGCAGTTAAAACGGTTAAGCAAATTTTAGCTGCTGATAAACCTTTATTTGGTATTTGCTTAGGGCATCAGTTATTAGCCTTAGCTAATAATATTTCAACCTTTAAAATGCATCATGGGCATAGAGGTTTAAACCATCCCGTAAAAAATATTATAACAGGCAAAAGCGAAATAACAACACAAAACCATGGTTTTGGTGTAAATCCTGATTCAGTAAATGCTAATCCAACTATTGAAATAACACATCTTAACCTCAATGATAATTCCATAGAGGGAATACGGGTTAAAAATAAAAAGGCGTTTTCTGTTCAATACCATCCAGAGGCTACTCCTGGACCACATGATAGCAGGTATTTATTTGATAATTTTGTTGAAATGATGAGAACTAAATAACCAATATCTTGAAAAATTATTACGATCCGTTAGGGTATACCGTTCAATGTATATTTACAGATAATTCTATAACTACAAAACCAAAAGGGTAATGAAAATAGCCATAATTAACGGACCAAATTTAAACTTAGTGGGTGTTAGAGAAGTAGATATTTATGGCGAAGAAAGTTTTGCTAGTTTTTTTGATAAACTACAACAAAAATTTACTTCAGTAGAGTTCCTATATTATCAAAGTAATGTTGAGGGAGAATTAATAAATAAAATTCAAGAAGTTGGTTTTAGTTTTAATGGAATTATTTTTAACCCTGGTGGTTATACCCATACATCCGTTGCAATAGGCGATGCCATTGCTGCTATTACATCTCCAGTAATAGAGGTACATATTTCTAATATTTTTGGTAGAGAAGAGGTTAGGAAATTATCTCATGTATCTGCAAAAGCTAAAGGCGTAATAAGTGGATTAGGTTTAAAAGGGTATGAATTGGCTATAGACTATTTTACAAAATAACTCTTAGTAATAATCCATAGCCCGTGTCTTTTTTAGGATTATCTACAATACGTACGATGTGTAAACCAGCCTCAGTCCATACTTTAAATAATTCCCCTTTTTTATGTTTAGTTAAGGCAGCATCTAATTTCGGTAACATAACGCCACGTATAAACCAGCCTAAATCTCCACCGTTTGCTGCACTTGCATAATCTGCACTGTATTTATTTGCCATACTAGCAAATGTTTCTATTTTATTATTTATTTTATATAAAATACTATCTGCTAAATTGGTAGCAAATCTTTCTCTAAATATAGCCGTGTCAATTACAATATGTTGTATATGATAAAATGTATTGGGTGCTTTAAATAAAATTTTAATTAAGTAATTAGCTTTTTTAAAAGGGCCATACACTTTTCCGGTTTTACCTTTATACACTAAACTATCTGCAATGCCCATAAAATTTGATGTGCTAACTACAACAACAGAGTCTATAACATATTTCTTTTTTAATTTAAATTTTACATACCCAATAGGGTCTGGGGTAGTTTCTAATTCTTTTTTTATTTGAGCTATGGATTGGGCTTGGCAAAATAAGCTGCAACAAACAAAAGTGAAAATAAATAATAATTGTTTCAATTTTTTTTGCTCAAAGTTAGGTAATCAAAAGTTGTTAAAATTCATCTAATAAATCTTGCCCTCCACAAAAGCAAACATCTAGTCCATTTGGTATTTGAATTACATAAGAACAAATTCCAAAAAAATGGTAAAAGGGAAGTTTGTAACTGAATTTTTCTTGAATATTAGGGACTAATTCAAAAATTAATGCCCTAACTTTTACAGCTATTTTTTTGTACAGGCGTTAAATCATTAATATACATATCCACCGCACTCATTCTTATAAAGCTAATTTTTTAATGCTAGCTTTTACTTGTTTTTTTAAAGTATCTAATTCTGCTAATTGTTCTTGTATAAATGTATTGTCTTCTAATTTTCCTAGTACATTATTCATTTCGGTATTGGTTTCGTAAACCATTTTTCTAAAAGTTGCTGTAATCTTTTGCTTTACTATCGTAAATACCTTTGTACATCCATTCTTTTGTTGCAATTGCTTTAAATAGTAATTCTTTTAATAAGGAAGGGGTAAACTGTTTAGGAGTAATATTTAAGATTTCTAATAACGAGGTGTAGGCATGATTTAATTTATCTGTACTGTATAATTCTCCTTGCACTTTATAAAAATTGTGTATTTCAGCCCAACCTTTTATTTTACCACTTACAATATCACGTTTTAATTTATCTACTTCTTCTTTTCTAATTAATTGCCCCCCAATATTTAGCCATTGACTACGTTGTATTTTGGCAGATAATGATTTTTTCAACACATCAAAATTGGTTATTTGAGTTGTACTAATGTGCTTGAAAATTTCCATCACTCCATAATATTGTATTAACTCTTTAAAAACTGCAATGGCTTGAGGTACTTTAACCACCTCTGTATTTCGTTTGGAGTTTTCCCATCCAATTACTTCTGCACTTCCCTTTTCATTTAAGTTTAATGTAGATAATAAGTTTACTGAATCAACTATTTCATTAATTGTATCAGGAGCTAAATAATCAAATTCTATACGTTGGATTTTTTCAGTTCGTCGATCTCTTTCGGCATACTTTCTTGCATTACGAGCAAGTGCATACATATTATACATAAACCAATAGGCAGGTAGCACAATTATTTTGTCTTTTGCTACATCATTACTTACTAAACTAAATGGAATAGGTATATTTAATTCAGCAGGAAAATCGCCTTTAGCTATAATCGTAAACGAAGAAAATTTACTATTGTGTTTTAAACTAACACATAAGCCAGGCCAAAAACCACGCCCAGCAACAATTTCACCATCGGCACTACGGCTATTATGATTGCTCCAATTGTTGCACCGGCAGCAATATTGCTTTGGCCCATTACTAATGCTGCACATAAAAATGAATTATTATGATGTTGCTCATGTGAAGGAAAAATTAATGAATTCAATACTTCACAACAGCTAATGGTAGAATTATTACCTAAATACGAATTAATAAGCCTTGCACCATATTTTAATTGCGAGTGACTGGCCATAACAAAACGAACAGCTTTTACACCATAAAAAATTCTACAACCAAAGCCAACAATTCCGTTCACCATTTCGCATCCTTCGCCAATTTGAGATTTACGTTTTGAATCGCTATTTACGGTTAAATTTTTTAATTTATTTGCTCCTTTAAAATAAGCATCTGTGCCAATCAACACATCTTTAATAATTCCACAGTTTTTTATTACTGTTCTATCACCAATCATTCCATAATAACCTCGTTGGGCACCAAATTCTTTCTGTGTAAATGCTGTAAATTTATCTAGCAAGGCAATATTATCTCTGTACTTACTCCACATATAAGCATCACCTACCAACATGCCATTAAACGGAATTACTTTTCTTCCGCCATTTTCATTACACAGTTCCATCCAGGTTCTTATTTTTTCCTCCTCCCCATCTTGTACTATTCCATTACCAAATTTTGAATTATCGTTACAAGCTAATTCATTTACATTGGCTATTATAACATCATTCCCAATAATATAGTGGCTTAAAAAATCTACATGATCTATACATACATTGTTGCCAAAATCGCAACTGATAATGGTGCTATTATACAAGCCAATGGGCATTCTTAAATTATGAAACTCTAAATAAAAGGGTTCTAAAATTCCAATACGTACTAAGCCATAAAATTTACAATTTTTTATTAGTTCCGCATTAAAAGGAGAGGCTACTAAAATATTATTCCAATCATCTGATGCATTTCTATTGCGAACTAACACTTCTATTTCTAGGGAGGTAAGTTTTCGGTATTTTATTCCACTTGTATTTTGTTTATTACGCAAATGGTATTCATCTTTTCCTTTAGGAATGTACTGTGGAGCTATAAAATTATAGCCAAGTTTATTTACTGGATGTTTTTGAATGATATTCATGAACCTCTGTTCCCTAATGGGGGAACTTAAATTTTTAGTGTATAATATTTTTAGACTTCGTAATTTTCAAAAATTAGTAACACTAAAGTTCGTAAAAAATAGTTATAACTCAATCAGAAATTTAAATAGCTCTTAATTGAGCTAAGTATTTTGTACAATGCTAAAGTACTTTAATAATTGCAGAGACAGCTTCCCCTTAGGTGGGCGGAGTGTGTTTATTATTCCAC
>JGI25910J50241_10000676_pt1 | contig 11629 bp, 15 predicted proteins | sample LauGreSBDMM110SN_3_FD_50241 | JGI IMG/M metagenome (IMG submission 50241) | reverse complement strand
ATGGCGGTGCCTGCAACGCGACGATCCTGAAAAAGTGCACGAATGTCGGGGCACATAAACCCTGTATAGCGAAAGTGCCCTATCACTGCTGGCTCCGCTTGTACTAGAAGTTTCAACAACTGCGGATCGATTGCTGCTGGCAGTGGATTTAGTTTGTACATTGAATTTTCCTAAAAGTAGTTTCACCAAAAATTAACAAATGATAGTCTGAGCAATGCAGTGTGTTGATAGTGGTTAACTAGTCGTTGGCATGCAGGCAGCCTGATTTAATTTCAAAGTGCACTCGCATAGACACACCTAAAACCTATATAAACAGCATAAAAGTCTGCTGGTTTCCAAGCTTCAACATCCGCTTTCATTTGCTCTGGCGGGTACCACCAAGAACCACCCAGAGTTCGTCGCAAATCTCCTTTTGCGTCTGAAGACCATTCCCAAACATTGCCGCCCATGTCATAGAGGCCATTAACCCCCGACTGGGTTTGCATAGCGGGTGCAGCACGTGGCCAGGGATCTGGAAGGCTAGTATTTGCGCCATCAGGAGAGCTGCCAGTTGTCCAGTCGTATGTTTTTCCTCGTATCCATGGCCTAGGAGGATTTTTTCGTAACTCAGTAAAGCCAGCACTACGCCATTCAGCAGCTGTTGGAAGGCGGCCATTGACCCAGCTGCAATAATTTTTAGCTTCAGAGTGCGTGAGATGAACTGCAGGGAGTTCTATATTGGTTGGCTCCACACCCTCTGGTCTTTGCCATGTCCACCCTGCCCGGCGCTGCCAACCCGCTACAAACTCAAAACCACCGCCCTCTAACTCTGCTTGCGTCGTTAAGCCAGTTGCTTTTGTGAATTTAGCAAACTGAGAAATCGTTACTTCAGTTTTATCAATAAAAATACCACCCAGATCATCTAAACGAATGCGCTCATGGGTTTGGGCGTGCGCCATAAATACAGAAAATGCAAATAAACCCCAAAAGTTCATTAAATAACTCACTGGTAAAAGTCAAACAATAAAAATTAAACGTGCGTCAAGGCCGCAAAAATTAAACAAAAAAGCAGCTTGAACGATAAACGCCACACCCAGCAGTGCCAACTGCCAAAGCACATCACCACGATCAGGCACCACAAATTGTGGCAAAAAAGCTATTGCTTGGTCAACGGTNAGCATTCTTTAGCTTAGCAGTTCNGTACAAAGCCCCAATTCATAGGACGCTAAATAAGCAAAGTTGGAGGTAAGCTTTACATTAAAAGACATTTGGCACAAAAGGTAATTGNNCAACGGCAACAATGAAATNTANATTTTTATTTTTGTCAAAAATCAGGAGTGAAAGTGTGAAATCAATCTACGACTTTGAAACCAAGTCAATAAACGGAGATGCAATATCTCTGTCGATGTTTAAAAACAAGGTGTTACTTATAGTGAACACTGCAAGCCAATGTGGATTTACACCGCAATTTAAAGGTCTTGAAAATCTACATAAAAATTTAAGTTCTGAAGGCCTAGTGGTTCTTGGTTTTCCTTGTAACCAATTTGGAATGCAAGACCCAGGCAGCAATTCAGATATTGAAAGCTTTTGCCAAAGTAACTATGGCGTTAGCTTTCAAATGATGGAGAAGATTGATGTCAATGGAAGCAATGCACATCCTCTTTATGCTTGGCTCAAAGCACAAGCACCCGGCATCTTGGGCAGTGAAGGTATCAAATGGAACTTCACCAAGTTTCTCGTTGGTCGTAACGGGCAAGTGATCAAGAGATATGCGCCGCAAGACAATCCAGAAAGTATCACCTCAGATATCGCAACAGCAATGACCATTACTTAAAGGTTACCCATGAAGGACATAGATTCCCTAGAAGCCAGAGATGCCAAGGCCGTTATCCATGGTCTGACGGATCTATCTTTGCATGCCAAGCGCGGCGCTAGCGTGATTCAGTCTGGCAAAGGAGTGTGGGTTCGGGATATTGAGGGACGCGAATATATCGAGGCTATGTCAGGCTTGTGGTGTATTGCTCTGGGATACGGAAATGAGCGGCTTGCAAATGTGGCCCACAAGCAAATGTTGGAGTTGGCTTATTACCCCTTGACGAATCATAAGAGTCATCCGCCAGTCATCGCGTTAGCAGAAAAACTTTTATCGATGGCTCCAGCGCCCATGTCCAGAATTTGGTTTGCAAGCACTGGGTCTGAGGCTAATGACTGTGCCGCGCGTCTTAGTTGGTATTTTTGGAACGCAGTAGGACAGCCTGAGAAAAAGAAATTTATCTCTCACAAACTGGCTTATCACGGCAACACTATTGCTGCTGCAAGCTTATCGGGGGTTAGCTACGCGCACAACAAATTCAATCTTCCGCTGCCGGGTTTTATGCACGTTACAACACCGCATTTCACCCGCAACGGAATTGAGGGCGAAACAGAAGAAGCCTTTAGCGATCGGCTAATTAACGATATTGAACGGCTTATTTATGCTGAAGGTGCCAACACCATAGCGGCATTTTTTGTTGAGCCTGTGATGGCCGCTGGCGGTATTGTCGTGCCGCCAGCTCGGTATTACGAGCAACTACAACTACTTTTAAAGAAGCACGACATCTTGTTGGTTTGTGACGAGGTTGTCACAGCATTTGGGCGAACCGGCGAAATGTTTGGCTCAACAACCATGAATCTTCAACCCGATCTTCTGATCTGTGCAAAGGCCTTATCCAGTGCCTATATTCCGATTTCTGCACTCATGATCGGTCCCCGTGTTTACGAAGCCATTGAACGTCAAAGCGGTGAACTAGGTATGTTTGGTTTGACAATGACTTATTCGGGTCATCCGGTAGCTTCTGCAGTGGCCTTGGAAACTCTGAAGATCTACGAGGAGCTAAATATCGTCGAGCATGTCAGGACAGTCGGTCCAAGCCTATTAAATGGACTAAAAAAACTTCAGGGGCACCCTTTAGTTAAAGAGGTTCGAGGTATCGGGCTTTTAGCGGGCGTTGAATTACTTCCCAAATACGGTCGAGAGTGCGCTCGTATTGCAGAGTCAGAGGGGTTGATAGTGCGCGCTATTGGCGACACCATTGCCTTCTGCCCACCACTGATAATTTCTGAAGCTGAAATAGAAGAACTTTTGTTGCGATTTCATAAAACCCTTGAACAACTAAAGTCTTTCAAATGGAATATTTGATACATTTTTATCAATGCCCTCCAATATTTAATCTGACTATTTCAATAAGGGTATTAACCTGTTAGATACACAGTTAAACTATTCTTGGTAAATTGACATTTAACTCTGGAGTTGACTATGAACGGTAAATTTCTTTCTGTTGTGATGGCTTTTGTTATTGGATTTTCTTGTCTAAGTGCTGAAGCCTCAAAACGCCTTGGCTCTGGCAAGTCAGTAGGACAACAGTCAAATAATGTTTCTCAAACGCAAGGCGCTTCTAAAACTACACAAAATGCAGCTCCTGCAACACCTGCTGCGCCACCGCCTGCAGCCGCACCACAAAAACGGCCATGGGGTGCAATGTTGGGTGGTCTTGCAGCAGGGCTTGGTTTGGCTTGGTTGGCAAGTTCCATGGGCTTTGGAGAAGAATTAGGTCAATTCATGATGTTCGGTTTAATAGCTTTAGGCATCATGATGGTCGTAGGCTACTTTATGCGTCGCAGAGCAAGTGCTAATAATTCCGAATCAAACACAAGCCCACTAGCTTTTCAAGGCGCTGGGGCAACTCCACCACAGCAGCATCAGGCTACTCAATTCAACACAAATACAGATGCCCCTACTGCCTCAGCAGGCAGCATGATTGGTTCTGCGGTAGGTGGATTCCACCCAACCTGGTCTATTCCCGCTGGCTTTGACGCTGATGGCTTTGTAAATAAAGCCAAAGAAAACTTTGTTGTCATGCAAGATGCTTGGGATCGCTCAGACACAAATAGCCTTCGTAACCTGATGACAGACAACATGTTGGAAGAGATCAAAGCCCAAATTGCTGAGCGCGATGCCACAGCTTCAGTGGGTCAAATGACCAAGACTGAGGTAATTACTTTAGAGGCCAGGCTATTGGGCATAGAAGAATCTGTCGACGGTCACCTTGCCAGTATTGAATTTGCTGGAATGATCCGCGAAGACGTAGGCGCACAGCCAGAAAGCTTCAAAGAGGTCTGGAATATGTCGTTAAGTAAGACGACAAATAGTGGCTGGTTGGTAGCGGGTATTCAGGCCACTTAACCCTTAAAAAATATGATGCGTTACGACAAATTTCTATTTGCTAGCGCAATCTTCTTAGCAGTAAATACAGTATCCGCACTTTCTTTAAACATACCCAAGTCACTAATCGACTTGGGTATGGCTAAGAAATTCCCTAAAGAAAAATTAACAATCACCTTAGATCAACCTGCAACCAAATTCAGTAAAGAACGACAAAAAATTGAACTCTGCGGAACTTGGGCTAGCAAAATTCCACAACGTTCAGGGGAGTTTTGTGTTGATACCCAACCCGTTTGGAATAAGGAAAAGGGAGATATTGAAATTTCAAAAGTCAATATTTTGAAACTTACAACTGCTGATGGCAAAGAGTTGTCAGGCACTATCTCTGGTACTTTAAACAGCACCGTCCTTACCCTGTTGGATGGAACTTCTGTTTATCATGTGCCCGATATGATTGGAAAGAGGCTCGATGCGATTGAGATACAAGACAACAGTTTCAAACTGATTTTTTAATTTATAACTATGGCAATCCCGTGGCTTAGCGCGCTCAAAGCAATTCCCTGGGGAAATGTGATTGAGCATGCGCCAAATGTTCTTGATAAGGCGCGCGACTTAATCGACAAGCACCGCAAAACATCCGAACCTGAGACTGTGGATAGCAGGCAACATACTGCCTCAGATTTGCCACCTCACGATCAACTTGAAATTCGGCTTTTGGATGCGCTTAAACAAATCAAGTTAATTCAACAAAAAAACGATTTACTTGAAACAAAACTTGTTGACATAGTCAATCAACAAACCATCTCACTGAAAAATATCAAAAATCTACGAAGAACAAATAAGTGGTTTTTATTTTTTAGTCTTATGCTGACTTTAGGGAATATTGGTTTGTGGATCTTTATTTCACAAAAACTAAACTAAAGTCATGCTTCGTGCGTCACGTTCATTTATAAATCTATCTATAAAAAAAATACGTGTAGGTTCGTTACTCGTTCTTTTATGCCATGGACAAGCCATGGCCATTGAGGAACCTAAATACGACGTCATCCAAACAGATGGCTCCTTCGAAATTCGCAAGTACGCACCCATTTTGGTTGCAGAAACTTTGGTAGACGGAGACATGGACGAAGCTTCTAGCAAAGGCTTAGGCTGAATTGCCGATTTCATTTTTGGTAACAACCAAGTAACTGACTCAAATGCCAGTTCAAAAATTGCCATGACAGCTCCTGTGACTGCAGAACCAGTCTCTAAAAAAATTGCAATGACAGCCCCTGTCACAGCAGAACCGCTGTCCTCTGAATCCACTATGCAAGCCGCTAAAAAATGGCGTATCCACTTTGTGATGCCAAGCCAATTCACGTTGGCCAATATTCCTAAACCTAAAAATGATGCAGTTACCTTAAGAGACGTACCTAGCAAGTTCTTTGTTGTCCACTCTTATTCAGGGTTCAACAGCCTCGCGCGTGTTCAGGCAAAAACGGATGAAGCGCTCGAATGGGCAAACCGCAAGGCTTTGAAAGTTTTAGGTCAACCCCAACTCTCACGCTATGACCCACCCTGGACATTGCCCATGTTTAGGCGTAATGAAATCATGCTGGAAGTGGCAGCACCTTAAGTTTTGCGTTCAATTTATTTCATTAGCAAAGCGATTTTTACCTAGGGTTTTCATCAGGGACGCATATAAACACCCGTATTTACTCTGTAGCATAGAACCATAGAAATCTATGAATGGATATATGTCAGCTTCTTTCGTAACAATCAATGGGTTCTCAACTGCTTACCGTTTTGACGGACCAGAAAATGGTCGAGTAGTTGTTCTTAGTAATAGCCTAATGTCGAACTACGATATGTGGGATTGGACAGTACCTGCATTGTCTGATCGTTACCGTGTTCTTCGCTACGACACCCGCGGGCATGGTCGATCGGCTATTCCCACTGGGCCCTACACGATTGACCTGTTAGCCCAAGACTTATCTGCCCTACTAGAAGCATTAAAAATTCCCAAGGCGCACATTGTTGGACTTTCAATGGGCGGCATGATTGCGCAACAAATGGGTGCTAAATTTCCGCACCAAGTACTTTCGCTAGGGCTTTGCGATACCGCAAGTGAAATGCCACCAAGAGATATGTGGGCCGAGCGGATAGAGATTGCATCTACCAAAGGGATCGCCGGCTTGGTCGATGGCACCATCAAAAGATGGTTTACGCCTGAATTTGCAGCGCGTGCTCCTAAAGAGATTGAAAAGGTGCGTGCATTTGTTTTAGGTACTAAGGCAGAAGGATATATAGGCTGCGCAAGCGGAATTCGCGATATGGCGCAAACCACCATGCTGTTAAAAATTAAATCGCCCGCTTTAATAATGACAGGACGCCAAGACCCAGCTTGTACGGTTGATCAATCGACTGTTTTACATCGAATGATCGAGGGGTCTGAAATGGTGGTCCTAGAAGATGCGGCGCATCTCTCTAACATTGAGCAACCACAGGCCTTTAACCAAAACTTGCGAAGGTTTATTGACCGCGTAGACGATCTTCTTTGAAATTTATCTCTTTTCTGAAAGTTTTCACAATGATCTCTCATACCAAGATAGCTTTAGGTTTTGTCTTAACGTGTTGCTTCCAATTCGCAATGGCACAAGACTATCCGAACAAACCTATTAAATTTATTGTTCCGCTTACTCCGGGCTCTGGAGCTGATATAGCTGGTCGAATTGTTGCCAAACATCTCACGGATATTTGGAAACAACCCATCGTGGTTGAAAACCGACCAGGCGCAGGTGGGCAAATAGGTACGCAAGCAGTCATTCGTTCGGAGCCTGATGGATACACTTTACTGGTGCAATCTGCATCTCACGCAGCCAATCCTGCTATCTATAAAAAATTACCTTATGACCCACTTAAAGAATTAGTAGACGTATCTATATTAGGTGTCACGCCTTATTTGATGGTGACAGCTAAAGGTGGTGAATACAGCAACTTAAAAGCGTTGATAGATGTTGCGAAATCCAAGCCTGGTGGCGTTCCATTTGCCTCAGCAGGTATTGGCTCTTCTACCCACTTGGTTGCAGAATATTTTGCACAAAATGCTGGTCTCAAGATGCTTCACATTCCCTACAAAGGTTCCCCAGAAGCTATTCAAGATACTATTTCTGGCCGTACAGCTTTTTACATGGCGCCTATCAATACAGTAATAGGCCAAATGAAAGAAGGAAAACTTTCTGCATTAGGTGTGAGCACCAATAAACGGGCCGATGTTTTACCTGAAACTCCAACTCTGGCAGAACAAGGACTCGGCAACTTCAATATGGCTCTCTGGTTTGGTGTTTGGGCTCCTGTGGGTACTCCACCCGCTATCGTCGAAAAAATAAACGCTCAAATAACAGCTGTTCTACAAATACAAGAGGTGAAGGAACAATTCGCCAAACTAGGAATCACCCCAAACCCCATGAAACCCAACGAATTTGCTAAATTCGTAAGGGAAGAAATAAATACCTATCAAAAAATTGTTAAGGAAGCTGACATCCAACCTTTATGACTTAAAAGCAAAGCCTTTTGATTCGATCACTTCCAAATTGATGCTCGATTCTGGGGCGTACTTAGATTAAATAACTACTTGTTATCTGCACTTAAATATGAATGATCATGAAAAAAATACACATCTGGGGTCGTCTCAATTCAATTAATGCCCAAAAGGTATTCTGGTTATGTGAGGACCTACATATTGAATTCGATAGAACGAATGCTGGCTTGGAATTTGGCGTAAACAAAACCCCTACTTACCTTGAAATGAATCCAAATGGGCTCGTCCCCGTCATCAATGACAACGGTTTTATTTTGTGGGAGTCACATTCCATATTGCGCTATCTTGCAAAAAATTATGGCGCTGGTAATTCTTACTACCCAAGTTCATCTGCGGAGAGCGCGAAGGTAGACCAATGGTTGGACTGGGCGAACACCATGGCATGGCCTGCAATGCGTCCATTATTTTTTGGGTGGATTCGTACCAAGCCCGAAAATCGTAATACCCTTGAGCTAGAAAATGCCAGGGCACCAATGACGGCTATTTTTAGAATTCTCAACGAACAACTCAAGAAAAGTACATGGGTTGCCGGAGAAACCTTCACTCTTGCAGATATTACCTTGGCCTTAATTGCTTACAGATGGTTTAACTTACCCATTGAAAGGGAAGAATTTGAGCATCTCGATGCTTGGTTCAAGAATGCGACCCAAAAACCAGGGTTTTTAAAGTACGGGAACTCACCTTTAACTTAATCAAACTAGTTTTACGTTGGTAGAAGACTACTAAGTTTAGTTAGTAGTTACTATTTTTTTCTGGCATCTGCAATACCAAAATTTCGGCATAAGAATTCGTTGTTGTTATCTCAAAACTCTTGTCTTTGGCTGGAACATAGACGTTTTTATGGACACCAAGGGTTTGACCATAGGCATCTATAGAGCCATTGATGACAACTAAAAAAACACCGTCTGAATGCTCACCCAAAGTGAATGGGTATGAAGCTTTATTCGGCATTCTTAACAAGCCAATACCTAAACCTGTATCAAGCTCTTGTGCATCCCAATTCAATTCTGCGGCACCCAGGTTATTCATAAACTCAGGGCTACTTGGTAAAAATTGCTTAGACGTATAGTGGTGTTTAGGTCCTCGCATTAAAAGGTCAATTTTTTCAGGTAAAAATTTTGCGCCTGGATCGTGTTGCGCTCTTAATGTTAGATAGTTCAAGCCTGATGGGCCAGCCAATATAGGTCCGTAGCCGGTATGTGCCCCAGCATAGTGAACGATATAAGGATTGATCGTATGAGGACCAAATGAGCCCGCACCCTCAATAAAAACTTGAAACTGATTTTGGATATGAAAATGTGTCGGATTAGTAATATTTGGTAATTGTTTAATCAAATACGACTGCGGCGAATTGATAAAGCCCGGTTCAGGTTGGAAATAATCTTGTCGAAAATATTTCAATCCATTAGGTTGCTCATGGAAACTTAGCGATTCTTCTTGGTTAGCAATTTTCACCATTATTTTTACCAGTCCAGTGAATAAATTAATCCGCTGTCATATTTGCCAACTTAACAACTTCGCGCCATTTGGCTTGTTCGGCACGTATGAAAGCGGCATATTGTTCAGGTGTTCCACCTACTGGCTCACTCGCTTGTGACAGGATACGTTCCTGGATATCTGGCATAGCAATAACTCTAGCAATATCGTTTGATATTTTTTGAATAACTGCTGGAGATGTCGAAGCAGGAGCCATGAATCCAAACCAAGCTGTGATTTCAAAATTACCAATGCCTGCCTCAAGCATGGTGGGCACTTCGGGTGAAACAGGTGAGCGCTTTCCGCTTGTTATAGCTAAAGCTTTTAAATTACCTGCTTTGATATGTGGCAATACTACTGGTGCGTTATGAAATAAAACTTCGTAATGACCTCCGATAGCGTCTGTAGTCATTTGCGCGCTGGACTTGTAAGGAATACCAATGAGTTGAATGCCGGCAACAGTATTGAGTAACTCACCAGATAGATGCTGAGTGGTTCCAGGACCAGCAGTGCCATATCGAAATTTGCCAGGGTTCTTCTTGGCTAAAGCAATCAATTCACTCAAAGACTTGATGGGTGAACTCGGATGAACAGTCAAGATATTTGGCATTTTTGTTACTAAGCTGATAGGTGCCAAATCACGCAATGGATCGTAAGGCAATTTATCTCCATACAAAAATGGACTGACCGATACCGGCCCCATCGTGTTGTAGAGCAATGTGTACCCATCACCCGCAGCCTTAGCGACGCGATCTGTCCCTATATTGCCCGATGCTCCAACAACATTCTCAATAGTGATTGGCTGGCCCCAAATCTCTGACAGCTTTGGAGTCAAGGCTCTCAACAACCCATCTGGCGCACTACCAGGAGGAGCAGGTACAACTACTTTGATGGGCCTATCGGGCCATGGCTTTATTTGCGCTTGCGACACAGCTGGAATCGCAAAGGCCATTGCCAGCCAGCACCATAGTAAAAACCGGCAACACCTTAAACCTTTTAGTTGATTCATACCATCTCCTAATTATTCTGAGTTAAAAACATGACCTGCGTTAATCCAAGCTTTTTTTACTTGGACCGGCATAGCTAGCAAAATGAAAGAGTTGCTTTTTCCATGACCGTCTAAATTCAAACTCCCATTCACACCACCTTCAAGCACATCGTCAATAACGAAATTAAAAGCTGGAAGTAAAGGCATATCGTATCTTCGAACCGATGCAGCACCTCGGTGGGAATAGAGAGACAAAACTTTTTCCGGAGTAAGTTGTGTTGCTAAGGCATCAAAAGCAAGCGCGTTATAGGGCACGATACTGACATTTAAACGGTTGCCCTTGTCGCCAGCCCTGCCATGCGCAACGCTATGCAAAGGGACTGTCACCCATTCGTTTGGATTTGTCATGGGTTCAAATCCTTAGCAGTAAAAAGTTGACAGCCCGGATCTAGGTCAGTTGGTAGCATTAAGTAGGACTGGGTGCGAATTCGGGGAGTGGTTCGCCATCTCACACCTCCCCCTCCTGCAGGCCCACAACAATACATCGCAAGCACTTCTCGAGCCGCTTGATCTGCGTCATCTTGACTTTTAGCGGAAACTGCTAAACGCAAGCGCACATCTTGTACATGTGCATCTGCCGCGCGCCACAAATGCCCAGTATCACCATCGTGAACGCTACTAACGCCTATCAAATCAACTCTACTTTCAACTTGCAGTCCACGAATTTTTAAACGTTCCATAACAACTTCAGCGGCCTTACGTGCGCGAGCAACGCAATTAGGTCCAGCGTAAGAGATCTCTCCTTCACCTAACCAGCCTCCATCAAAGCATACCGTCGCCTTAATTTTTTCAGGCGCATGGCTTCCCTTTATTCCAGTCACTTCAACTCGATCTAAACCTATTTCATTGACTCTGACCCCAGTGAAATCAAGGGTGACATCAGGTGTAATATATTTTGAAGGGTCATGAATTTCATAAAGCAATTGCTCTTTGACGACTTGTGCGTTAACCAACCCACCAGTTCGAACCGCTTTAGTGATCACCAACCGACCATCTTCATAAACCTCGGCAATTGGGAATCCGATATTGGCAGGATCTGGGATATCTTTAAAACCTGGATCATAAAAATAACCCCCTGTCACCTGAGCCCCGCATTCGAGCAAATGCCCTGCTGTTGCGCCTACTGCTAGTTTTGACCAGTCTTTCCAATCCCAACCAAAGTGATGCACCAGTGGCGCAAGCGCTAGCGACGGGTCCCCCGTTCGACCAGTCACTACTACTTGGGCACCTTGTTGTAAGGCCTGAACAATAGGCTGGGCTGAGAGATAAGCATTAGCAGAAACAACGTCGCTACCTCCCATATCTAGCCCAGTGTCTGCTTCGTAGACTTCGTGGTTTTGAAGAT
>JGI25910J50241_10000673_pt1 | contig 11663 bp, 10 predicted proteins | sample LauGreSBDMM110SN_3_FD_50241 | JGI IMG/M metagenome (IMG submission 50241) | reverse complement strand
AGGAGAATTTTTGCATTCTGACAAATCAATACTCGTGATTTTTGCGTGGGCGACAGTTGATCGCACGTAGGTCACGTGCAATGCGCCGGTAAAAAGCGGTTCGTCGTTTAAGTCTTCAATGTACTTTCCACCCGATGTCAGAAATTTTGGGTCTTCTTTGCGTAAAACGCGATTACCAAGAATGCTTCCAGCCATTGTGTTTACCTGACTCTTTAGTTCGTTGCCGTGCCTAATCTACACGAGCGCTGCGACTATGGCTGAAGCGGATTTAGAATTTCGACGCCATTGTTGCGCACAGCCTGCGCTATGCGCACTTGCAAGATATTGGTCACAACCGAATATGGCCATTCAGTCGGAAGGTTCGCTGCCGCATTTGGAACATCAAGCATTGGTACGCGCTTTTCGCTGGCCAATAGATAGCCCAATTGAGACCTAATGGCTTCTTGTATTCCTTCTGGTGTTTTCAAAACGTCAACTTCATCCTGCAACGCATCGTTGATGTCTTCAAATGCGGCGAACTGTTCAGATTTTGAGGCAATCGAAGATCTTTGCTCGGTCCAAGTTCGCATCGGAATGACAAAAAAAGCGAGCGAGACAGCGCCAACAAACACCACTCCGACCGAGATCATCGCAAATCGGTTGCGGCGCGCGCCAGAAAAGCGCCGTTCAGTAATCGTGCTCACACGTCTATTCTGTCGTATTTCTGGGTGTTAACCGAGTTATTTGGTCTAGCGCTTGAATAGCGACGGGTATCTGGCGGTTGCGCCAAGTTCTTGCTCGATGCGCAACAGCTGATTGTATTTTGCAACACGGTCGCTTCTGGCTGGGGCGCCAGTTTTGATTTGCCCGCAGTTTGTAGCCACGGCCAGATCGGCAATTGTCGAATCTTCTGTTTCGCCACTGCGGTGACTCATCACGCTCGAATAATTGTTTGCAGTCGCCAGATTTACGGTGTCGAGAGTTTCGGTAAGTGTGCCGATTTGATTGACCTTGATCAGAACGCTGTTCGCCACTTTTTTATCAATTCCTTGTTGCAAACGCTTTGGGTTAGTCACGAAAAGATCGTCACCCACAAGTTGCACGCGATTTTTAAGTGCTTGTGACAGCGCCGACCAGCCAGCCCAGTCATTTTCTGACATTCCGTCTTCAATTGAAACAATCGGATACGTATCAACAAGGCGAGTCCACCATGACGCGAGTTCGTCGCTCGTCAATATCTTGTTCTCTCCAGTCAAGTGATATCGCGAATCTCTGAAAAGTTCGCTCATCGCAGGGTCAAGAGCAATCGAGATATCTTTGCCGGGTTTAAAACCGGCTTTTGCGATTGCATCGACCAAAAATTCAATTGCCGATTCATTGCTAGAAAGGTTCGGAGCAAAACCACCTTCGTCGCCTACCGCGGTTGAAAGACCTTTTTCTTTGAGCAATGATTTCAGCGTGTGATAGGTCTCGACACCCCACTGCAGCGCTTGACTAAAACTATTTGCACCGATCGGCATGATCATGAACTCTTGCAAGTCAATGTTGTTATCGGCGTGAACGCCACCGTTCATCACATTCATCATCGGTACCGGCAGAGTTACTGCTTTTTCGCCACCGATTGATCGATACAACGGCGTATGTCTGTCATCGGCTGTTGCGCGAGCGACTGCCAGACTGACGCCGAGCATTGCGTTTGCGCCAAGCCGCGATTTATTCTCGGTGCCGTCAAGTGCAATTAATTTGTGGTCAAGGGCTTTCTGATCGGCTGCGTCAAGACCAATGATCGATGAAGCGATTTCTGTGTTTACATTTTTGACTGCGTTTTGCACGCCTTTGCCGAGATAGCGCTTGCCCCCGTCGCGCAATTCAACTGCTTCGTGCTCGCCAGTTGATGCCCCAGAGGGCACGATTGCTCGACCAAATGCACCCGAGTCAAGCGTGACTTCAACTTCGACAGTTGGGTTGCCACGCGAGTCTAAAACTTCTCGTCCATGAACTCTTTTGATCTGCGTCATCGGCTAATAACTTACGTCATCTTTGACTAGTCGCGAGTCTGTTTCTTGACAGAGTCCCAAAGTTCATCAAGTTGGGCGAGAGAGCAGTCTTTGAGTGTCAAATTGCGCTGTTCGGCAAGTGCAACTACGCCTTCAAATCGACTGCGAAATTTATCTGCAGCCGATCGCAAGGCAGTCTCGGCGTCAACACCAAGATGGCGCGACAAGTTGACAACGCTAAACAAGACATCTCCAAGTTCGAGAGCGACTTCGCTTGGGTCGCTTTTCTGCTTCACTGCTTGGCTCAACTCGTTTAACTCTTCAGTGATTTTTGCTGAAGCCCCCGTGCTGTCTGGCCAGTCAAAACCATGTTCGGCAGCACGCTTTTGCAACTTTGATGAATACATCAGCGATGGTGAAGAGTTGGCAACACCTTCAAAAATNGAAGTGCTGGTCACNGCACCACGTTCTTGNTGTTTGATTGCATCCCAGTTAGTNACTACTGCATCGGGCGAGTCTGCTTGAACGTCGCCAAATACNTGNGGGTGTCGACGCACCAACTTGTCATGAATCGAGCGNGCCACATCGGCGATAGTGAANCTGCCTTGCTGTTCGGCGATCGTTGCATGAAACTCGACTTGATACAGCAGNTCACCAAGTTCTTCAATGAACTTTTCATCAGTTGTCTGGTCATCGACGCTAAGTGAGTTGATCGCATCTACAACCTCGTAAGTTTCTTCGATCAAGTAGCGCACTAGAGACTCGTGCGTCTGTTTTTCATCCCAAGGGCATTTTTCACGAAGTGTGCGCGCGAGTGAGTGCAACTTTGCCATCTCTCCGGCTACTGGCTCGGCGAGTTCGGCTATATAGATAGTCGTCAAGTGATCTGGCTCGATCACGCGATCAAGTTCTTGCCACGTCGTGTGAATAACTTTCTGATCCTCGAGCCCGAGATGATGCAATATCACAACAGGTTCGTCACCGGTTGCTGACTCATGAGCCAACTTGATGTTTGATAGAACCCAATTTGCATGGCACTGAGCCACGAGTAGTGGCCCGGTTTGGCCAGCAGCAAGTTCAGCAAAGCGATGACCGTCAACTAATCGCACGCTCGCATCAACAGGATCGATTCGCAAGACGCTCCAGGCGACATCCAAAAAACTCATTGCTGGAACCAGCAATACTTCGACGCTCTTGTCTTGCATCAGTAGTTGCACCGTCTGTTCAAGCACAAGAGGCGAGCCAGGTACCGCATACAAGATGTGCTGATGCCGCCTCAGTCGCGAGCCGCTCAGCGATCGCGCGATAGACATCTTCAAATGCGTCGTGTTTCTCGTATTCATCATCAAAACTCACTGCATCTTTTACAAGGTGTGCGCTCGGGTGGCGCGAAGTGCGAACGAACCGATGACTGGCAGCACCGATCGCTTTTAAAGTTTGTTCGTTTATTGAGTCTGGCGAACCAGGGCCGAGGCCGACGACGGTGATCTGCGCGGTCATGCGCGAACCAAAATCAGTTCGAGACGACACCGCCACGGGCCGAACTCCAGGTTCCGTAGGCAGAGTCAACTTTTATTTTTGTGGTTGCGAGGTATCCGGTTAACAGATTTGGTCCCGCGCTCTTTGACATCAATTTAGAAATATCTTCGGCTACTTCGACAAACGGTCGAGCGTAAATTACGTGATAACCAAAACTTGATTTGACTGGGCCAAAGGCAACGCCCGGTTTTGCGAGAAGTGCGCCCGCGGTGAAGTCAACATCAAAGCCACTCTGATATTCGGCAAGGGTCATGCAGGCGTTGTCTGCACCACCGAGTGCGCCACCAGATTCTTTTGCATTTGGTTCGATTGAATATTCGCCAGCGAGTTTTGCAAAGTCGCTACCAGCATTGAATTTCGCAATTGCCTCAATGGCTTTTGCTTCTTGTTCTACAACAAGATGTCGAACACACATCACACCGAGTGTTGCCGGTGACTTTTCGTACATCTCAGCAGCTTTTTTCGCGTCAGGTGCAGCGACTCGCGCAAGAGCGAGAGTGCCAGCGTTGAGTTCAACAATTAAATCTTTTAGACCCTCTGTTAATTCGGTTGTATCTGCATTTTGTGCAATCTGGGCTTTGATTTCGTCACGATCAGCGGCAGTAATTTCTTCGCCATAAATCTTTAGCACCTGGTCAGTTGCTGCACCCTGAACGAGTGCCGAAAGAATGCCTCGCACAGTTTCGCCGTCGATTTCGCCGTCAATAACCGGCGTTTGACCAGCCTCACCGAGCTCGGTCACGGTCTGCTCAAGTTCGGAGCGAGAAATTTTTCTGCCGTTGATTTCGGCTGCTGCATTTGAAGTCGCTCCGCAGGATGCGACAAAAATCGCCAAAGATGCAAGGGCTGCCGACTTGGTTGCTAAGAAGTTTTTGTTTTTCACCGCACTCACACTAGTGCCGCAGTTTCGACAAGTTCTTGCATAAAGCCAACCAAATAAGTTGCCGCGTCTTCTCCGCGTGGAATTGCAATGTTCAGTTCGCTTGTTTGTTCGCGGTAGGTCGCACTCGGCGACAATCGCACAAGGCGCATGGCTTCGCTGGCTTTCAGCGTGATTGGGGCAAGACGTGCACGATTATCGGCGACAACAATTTCACGAAGCCCAAGGCGATGACACTCTGCTCGCAACGAGCCGACTACAAGTAGTGCTTTTGCTTGTTCAGGAAGTTCGCCGTAACGATCTTGCCATTCGGTCTGGATATCGAGCACGTCTGCATGCGTTTTTACAGCAACGAGACGACGGTATGCATCAAGTCGAAGTTCTTCTTTTGCGACATAATCATTCGGCAAGAATGCCGTGATTGGCACATCAATTTTTAGTTCGACAACAATTTGTGGTGTTTCGCCCTTCATCTCGGCGACTGCCTCGGTCACGAGTTGGCAATACAAGTCGTAGCCCACAGCCGCAATGTGGCCGCTTTGCGCTTCGCCGAGCAAGTTGCCTGCACCACGAATTTCAAGATCGCGCATCGCAATTTTGAAACCGCTGCCAAGTTCTGTTGCCTCACCGATCGTGCGCAATCTTTCGTAAGCATCCTCAGAGAGTGCGCGATCACGCGGATGAAATAGATATGCGTATGCACGTTGACCGCTGCGACCAACTCTTCCACGAAGTTGATGCAATTGACCAAGACCAAGCAGATCGGCCCGCTCAACAACGAGTGTGTTTACTGTCGGCATGTCGATGCCACTCTCAATGATTGTTGTGCAGACGAGAACGTCAAACTTGCCTTCCCAGAAATCTTGCACCGCACGTTCGAGAGTCGCTTCGTCCATTTGACCGTGGGCTACGACGATGCGTGCTTCTGGCACAAGTTCACGCAGTGTTCGTGCTCGATCTTCGATCGTCTTGACCCGATTGTGCACCCAAAAAACCTGGCCGTCACGCAAGAGTTCGCGACGAATTGCTTCTGTTGCCACGCGGTCATCTTCTTCGCCTACAAATGTGAGAATCGGTTGGCGATCGGCAGGGGGCGTGTGCAGCAGCGACAAGTCGCGAATGCCGACCAAACTCATCTCAAGCGTGCGTGGAATCGGCGTCGCGGTCAGCGTCAAGACGTCAACATTTGTTTTGAGCTGTTTCATTTGCTCTTTGTGTTGCACTCCGAAACGTTGTTCTTCATCGACAACCAGCAAGCCCAAGTCTTTGAATTTGACACCCTCTTGCAAAAGACGATGAGTGCCAATCACGCAGTCAATTTCGCCAGTCTCAAGTTTTTTTATCACTTGCTTTGCGCGCGTAGCGGTCAAGAAGCGCGAAAGAACCTCAACTTGAATCGGATAACCGGCAAATCGGTTGGCAAATGTCGTGCCATGCTGCGATGCGAGCAAAGTTGTCGGCACAAGAACCGCAACTTGTTTGCCATCTTGAATGCATTTAAATGCCGCACGAACCGCGACCTCTGTTTTGCCGAAACCGACATCACCGCAGACAAGACGATCCATCGGAACTTCACGCTCCATGTCGGCCTTGGTTTCGACAATTGCCGTGCGTTGATCGGGTGTTTCAACAAACGGAAACGCCGCTTCCATTTCGTCTTGCCACGTCGTGTCGGCCGAGAACGCGTGGCCCGCTGCGTTGACTCGTTTTTGGTAGAGCACGACAAGCTCTTGAGCGATTTCGCGAACGGCGCTGCGCACACGAGACTTTGCGCGAGCGAAATCTGAGCCACCCATTCGATTAAGAGTTGGTGTTTCGCCACCGATGTATTGACGAATCGCGTCAATGTGATCTGTCGGCACATAGAGATTGCCGTTGTTGTATTGCAAATGTAAATAGTCGCGCTCGACGCCACCCATTGACTGTTTGGCCATGCCGAGATATTTTCCGACACCGTGCACATGGTGAACAACATGGTCGCCCGGTTTTAAATCTTCAAAAATGCTGGATGAGCTGCGCTTGGGTGGTTTGACGTGACGATGAGTTCGGCGTCGACCTGTCAGGTCGCTCTCGGTGATCAGCGCAAGTTCGTGTTCGTTGATGATGCAACCGCTATGTAGCGGAGCAACGATTATCGAAACACCCGGAGTTGAAACAGAACTCGAGTCGGTGTCGGGCGATCGAACAGTGATGCCTTCAAGGGTCAATACTTCATGAAAGCGTTGCGCCGAACTTGGCGTGTCGGCAGCGATGACGATTCGATATTTTTTCGTGACCAGACGCATGATGCGACTCGCGAGTGCTTCGGTGTCGCCAGTGGCTTGACCCCATGTTGATGAGACGATGCTTGCTGCTTGGGGTGAGTCTGCAACTGGACTCAACGAAATGATCGACTCGGCTTTCGTATTTTTTAGAAATGCTTCGATCTCCGAATGCAGTCGTGGATATTTCTGGTCGGGGTCACGCGACCAAGTTGATGCCAGCGCCCTTGCGAGGTCGTCTTCTTCGGCAATCAGATCGCGAGCGCGGTCACGCATACGACGAGGCTCGATCAGCACCATGTGCATTTCGGCGTTCTGGCTGCAGACATCTGTCAGAACTTTGTCGTCAGTGGCGACCCACGGCAACCAAGATTCGACTCCGTCAAACGAGATTTTTTGAGAGATGCGATCCCAGTTTTCTTGACCCCATGGTTCTTTGGCGATCAACGACTGCGCTCGCTTGGCAACTTTCTCGTCAATGATCAATTCGCGCGCAGGAAAAATGCGAGCAAACGAAAGATCTTCGGTGCTGCGCTGATCGTTGACGTTGAATGTCGTCAGGCGATCGACTTCGTCACCCCAAAGATCAATTCGAATTGGTGTATCAGCGGTGCTCGGAAACACGTCGATGATTGAACCTCGACGGGCGAACTCGCCACGGTGTTCAACGACTTCTTCGCGTCGGTAACCAAATTGTGCCAACGTCGTGATTAGTTCATCCATGTCGAGTTGCGACTTGGGCTTCACTTCAATGGGTTCAACAACCGTGTTGCTTAAATGTTGCAACAGTCCTCGCACACCAGTGATGATGACTTTTGGTTTATCGTTTTTAACGCGCCATAAAATCTCGAGTCGTCGACCCATCGTCTCGCAATTCGGGCTGACTCTTTCAAATGGCAAGGTCTCCCAAGCTGGAAACAGCACCACATCGTGTTCATTCATGAATGCGACCAAGTCGTCGCGTAGTTGACCNGCCATCAACCCGGTTGGTGTGGCGACAACAATGATCTCGTTTTCNGTGCGNTGGGCNAGGCCCGCNAAGAGTAAAGGCCAGGCGTGGTCGGCGCACACGATCGATGCGCTTTGAGCCCCGAGGGCTGCGCTGAGCGCGGGNTCAAAACTCAGAGTTGGTGCGAGAGCACCTAATGCGACCACAGTTGGCTCGACTTAACGGGCATTGATGTTGCGCATCGCAGCATCAAGACCTTCGGCAACAATTAGTTGCACTGCATCAGCGGCAACTTGCACAGAAATGTCGAGCAATTCGCGTTCACGCGTCGGAATCTTCGACAAAACATGATCGCCGCCTTGCTCTTTTGATGGCGGCTTGCCGACACCGATTCGCACGCGCAAAAAGTCTTGTGTTTTTAAGTGTTGAGTGATGGATTGCAAGCCATTGTGTCCGGCTAGGCCACCACCTGATTTTATTTTTACGACACCAGGTTCTAGATCGAGTTCGTCGTGCACAATGATGATCTTCAACGGGTCAACAACCGCGTAGCGGCGGGCGAGTGGCCCGACTGCGTTGCCAGATTCGTTCATAAAAGTTGTAGGCATTGCAAGCAACAAGTGTTTTGAGTTTGTGCCAACACCCGAGTTGACTTCGGCAGTCAATGCGCGATCACGATTTGCTTTCAAAGTTACATTTAAACGACTGGCGAGAAGTTCAATCGTCTCAAAGCCGACGTTGTGTCGTGTGCGCGAATATTTTGAGCCGGGATTACCTAGTCCAACTATTAAAAAGTTGAATTCAGCGCCGCGACGCTCAGGACGCCCAGGTCGCTTCGTGCGACCGAACAGTCCCATTTAAAATTACGCCGAAGGTTTGGCGTCGCCCGCAGAAGCAGCACCGGCTTCTGGCGTTGCGCCAGCCGCAGGAGCAGCACCGGCTTCACCTTCAACCGCAGCAGCCACAACAGGTGCGACTTCTTCGATCTTGGTTGTGAGCACGGTTACGACTACCAAGTCTGGATCGCCAACAGCAGTGACGCCAGTCGGCAATTGAATTTCAGCAAGACGAATCACGTCTTGCATGCCCATGTCTGTGACGTCAATCAAGATTTCGTTCGGAATGTTTGTTGCAGTTGCACGAACTTGAATTGTGTTCACAGTTGCGTCAACCAAACCACCATCGGCCAAAACTGCTTTCGCTGTGCCCTTGAGGTGAACTGGAACGTCCATCGTGATCAATTCGGTGAGCGAAATTTGCATGAAGTCGACGTGTCGTACGACGCGCTTAACTGGGTCGCGTTGCATTTCTTTGACGATGGCAGGGTACTTGTCGTCGCCAACTTGAAGTTCAAGAATTGTGTTGGCGCCAGCTGGGCCAGCCAAGGCGATGCGCAAGTCACGACGGTCGACAGTGATTTTTACAGGAGTCATTCCGTGTCCATAGACAACAGCAGGAATCTGATCGGCCAAAACCAGGCGACGCGACTCTGCGCTGCCGATTGTGCGACCAACTTTTGTTTTGAGTGATGTAGGCATGAGGACTCCGAGAATTGAATTTGACGTCAACTAATTGACGGCTTTGTATTCTATGGGCGAAAGCCCATAGTTGCCACAGGGCTATGACTGGTTTTCGCCGCCGAACAGATCGCTCACGCTGGTGTCTTCAAAGACTGCAGAGAGGGCGTCAGCCAAGATCTTGGCAACCGACAGAATCTCAAACTTGGCGATGCGCTTCTCGGGAGCCAAGGGCAATGTGTTGGTCAAGACGACGCGCGAAATTCGCGACTTGTTGAGACGTTCTACTGCCGGCCCTGAAAGCACGCCGTGAGTCGCCATCGCCCAAACTTCTTTCGCGCCACGCGCATAGAGAAGTTCGGCGGCGCTACAAATCGTGCCACCGGTGTCGATCATGTCGTCGGCAAGAATGCAAAGTCGATCTTCGACTTCTCCGATTACTTCTTTGGCTTCAGCGACATTTGTCGTGTTCTTCGGACGACGCTTGTTGATGAATGCAACGTCCGCGCTCATGTCGGCCAAGTGCTGAGCGAAACGCTCGGCGACTTTCACTCGGCCTGCATCTGGCGAAACGATAACAACGCCTTCGCGTGCGTTGTCGCGAACATAACGCTCAAGAACTGGAATTGCAGTTAGGTGATCGACTGGACCTTCGAAGAAGCCCTGAATTTGGCCGCTGTGAAGATCGATTGAAACCATTCGCTTTGAACCTGCTGCTTTGAACATGTCGGCTATTAACCGGGCGGTAATTGGTTCTCGTCCTTCGGCTTTGCGGTCTTGTCGTGCGTATCCATAAAACGGACAAACTGCCGTCACGCGTTTTGCTGATGCGCGATACGCAGTGTCGATCATGATTAGTTGCTCCATGATCGAGTCGTTAATGCTGCGACCGTCGTGACTGCAATGTGTTTGCATGATGAACACGTCGCCACCGCGAATGCTTTCACCAAATCTTGGTCGTAATTCTCCGTTTGCGAATTCAACGATGTTCGCTTCACCGAGTTGAACGTTTAAGTGTTGTGCGACTTCTTGGGCGAGTGCTGGATGTGTTCGGCCTGAATAGAGGGCCATTCGTTTCGTAGTGACTTTGTCAATCGTCTTATTCATCTAGAGCCATCATAGAACGAACCGGTGATTGCCCCGTCAGCGACTTTGGTGCCTGGGGTCAGATTGGCAAACGGACCGACCTTGGCTTTTTTACCAATAATCGATTCTTGGGCGACCGTGTTTTCAACGCGAGAACCAGCGCCGACGGTCGTGTGAATGAGTCGGGTATTTGGTCCGATTTCGCAGTTGTCGCCAATTTTCGTATCGCCCTGCAAAATTGTGCCCGGCAAAAGGGTTACGTCTTTGCCGATCGTGACGGTGACGTCAATAAATGTTTGGCGCGGGTCGAACATCGTCACGCCCGACATCAACCATGCCTGATTCGTGCGGTTGCGCAGTTCGCGTTCAGCCAAAGCGAGTTGCCAACGGTCGTTTACGCCACTGACTTCATTAGATGGGGCGGTGTGCGAGCCAACTTGGTGACCCATGCCGGCCAACACTTCGAGTGCATCAGTTAGGTAGTACTCGGACTGTGAGTTCTTGTTCGAGATGCGACGCAGTGCAGGGCCGAGAAGGTCGCGGCGAAACGCATAGATACCTGTGTTGATTTCGTTGATCGAACGAATCTCTGGTGAAGCATCGCGCTCTTCGACAATTTTTAAAATGCGGTCGTCTTTGGCGCGCACGATTCGCCCATATCCCGTTGGTTCTTCGACGAACGCCGTCAGCACCGTGGCCGAGTTCTTTGAGTTCTGGTGTTCGTTGACGAGAGCCAAAATTGTCGAGGCTTTGAGCAGCGGGGTATCGCCCGGCATCACGATGACGGTTGAAGTGTCCGACATTTCGCTTGCGGCGCCGACTTCACTGTCGATGGCTTGCAGTCCAACGATTGTTGCATCACCCGTGCCGCGCTGAACTTTTTGTTCTACAAAAGCAGTGTGCGCCCAAGGTGGCGACTGCTGTGCGACAACTTCGGTTACTTGCTTTGCGGCGTGACCAACAACGATCACGGTTTTGTTTACTTGCAAATCTTTTAACGCGTGAATCACGTGAATCACCATCGGGCGACCGCACATCATGTGCAAAGGTTTGGGTCGAGTCGATTGCATTCGGGTTCCCTCGCCAGCAGCAAGGACAATCGCGTAAACCGACACGATTAATTTATACACGATCCAAAAGTGCACCGTGTTCGCTGCCCGCGCTTTGCGGCCGTTATATCAAGCGTTGCGCGATCAAAGTTCCGGGGAGAGGACTCGAACCCCTATATACGGGACCAAAACCCGTTGTCCTGCCATTGAACGACCCCGGAATGGGTATTGGCTGACGCCTCTACGGTAGCCAATTTTATGTGTCGTTTCCCATCTGCGTCAGATATCGTATTGCGAGTCATGGGATCACTGGTCAAGCGCCGTCGCAAGCGTATGCGCAAGAAGAAGCACAAGAAGATGCTTCGCCGTACCCGTCATCAACGCAACAAATAGCACGCTTCGCGCT
>JGI25910J50241_10000669_pt1 | contig 11690 bp, 12 predicted proteins | sample LauGreSBDMM110SN_3_FD_50241 | JGI IMG/M metagenome (IMG submission 50241) | reverse complement strand
CAAACTGTTTTGGGGTGAAGCATGGACTTTGATTTTTCAGACGAACAAGAGCAACTGCGCGACGCGGTTCGCAAATGGGTGGACAAGGCTTACACCTTTGACGAGCGCCGCAGCGTGGTGGCCGCCGGCGGGTTTTCTGCCAGCGCCTACCAAGCCATGGCCGAGTTGGGCTTGTGTGGCTTGTATGTGCAAGACACGTACGGCGGCATGAATATGGGCCCCAACGAGGGCATGGTGGCCATGGAAGAACTGGGGCGGGGCATGGTGATGGAGCCCTTGGTGCACACGTGGATGTGCACCTCGGTGTTGCAAGCTTTTGCACCTGACGATTTGAAAACCGAATGGTTGCCACGCTTGGCCGGTGGCGACGCCATGCTCGTATTGGCACACCATGAAAAAGGNACACGCTACGACCTGCACAAATGCCAAGCCACTGCCAAACAAGTGGGCACGGCTTGGCACATCAACGGCCACAAAAGCTTGGTGCCCGCCGGTGACCATGCCCACGGTTTTTTGGTGCCAGCCACGGTGAACGGCAAGCAAGCCTTGTTTTTGGTGCCGCGCAGTGCNGCCACCGACACCACCCATGCCTATCTTGCGCAAGATGGCAGTCGCATGAGCGAATTGCACTTGAAAGACGCCAGCGCGCACCTCATCAGCCTTGACGGCTTGGCCGCTTTGCAATTGGCAGTGGATGTGGGTGCCACTGCTTTATGCGCCGAGGCTGTGGGTTTGATGGAAAAAACATTGACCCTTACTGTGGAGTACATGAACACCCGCAAACAGTTTGGTGTGGCGATTGCCAGCTTTCAGGCGCTGCGCCACCGCGTGGCCGACATGAAAATGCAACTCGAACTGGGCCGCTCCATGAGCTACTACGCTTCGCTCAAACTCAACGCGCCTGCTGCCGAGCGCAGCTTGGCGGTATCGCGGGCCAAATTTCAAATTGGCCGCTCCACTCGCCATGTGGGCCAAGAAGCGGTGCAGTTGCATGGCGGTATCGGCGTGACCGATGAGTACATCGTCAGCCATTGCTTTAAGCGCTTGACGCAAATCGAACTCAGCTTGGGCGACAGCTTGCACCACTTGGGCGAAGTGTCAGCGCAGATGCAAGAAACCGCAGGGGTGTTTGCCTAAGGTGAAAGCGAGGTGAAGCGTGCTTGTCTAACACCTTCAATCACTACCTCTTCGGTGAACATTTCAAATGGGCGCACCCAAAGCCCGCGTTCGCCGTATTCGGCGCGGTANAGCACCAAAGGCTCCAAGGTTTCGCTGTGCCGAACAACACCCAGCACTTCATACAGAAGACCCTTGTAATGGCGGTAAGGCCCCAGTTTTAGGACAGGCAAAGGGGAGAGGTCGGTGTTGCTCATGGTCTCTCAAGCATAAAGCTTTCTGGCAAAGCCGATAATCCTCTTATGCATCCAAAAGCCTTGTTAGACGCCTGCACCGAACTCACCCGTTTGCTGCTTCGCTTTGACCACCCTGCCGACAGCGTGGTTTCCAAATACTTCCGTGACCAACGCAAACAAATGGCCTTGGGGCCGCGTGAGCGTGGTGTCTTGGCCGAAACCGGCTACAACGTGTTGCGCCAAAAACTGCGGTTCGAGCACTTAGGAAAATCCGGTACCGGCGTGAAAGAGCGGCGCTTGGCAATTTTGGGCTGGGCAGCTTACCTAGACACCCAAGCCAAGTTGCAACAACCCCAAGCCACCCACGGTGACCGTGGTTTCATGAAAGCCGCCATGAGCGATATGGAGTTCAAGTGGTTGGCAGATTGCGATGCCGCCACCGACGACGCTTTTTTGGCTCCTCACAAACACAATCTGCCGCCTTGGTTGGCTGAAGGCTTGCAAGCAATTGGGCGAGGAGTTTTGGCCTTTGGTGGAGAGCTTGCAGCACACCGCAGGCTTGGATGTGCGGGTCAACACCATGCTGGCCAAACGTGCCGACGTTCAAACCGAACTTGAAAAGCACAGCATCACGGTTCAGCCCACGCCTCATTCCCCATGGGGCTTACGCATGAACGCCAAACCCAACCTCAGCAAGCTGGCGCTTTTTGAAAAAGGCATCATCGAGGTTCAGGACGAGGGCTCACAACTGTTGGTGCTGGTGGACGCCAAGCGCGGCGAGATGGTCGCCGACTTTTGCGCGGGCGCTGGGGGTAAAACCTTGGGCCTAGGTGCATCCATGCGCAACACCGGCCGTTTGTATGCGTTTGACACCTCGGCGCACCGCTTGGATGCTTTAAAACCACGCTTGGCGCGCAGCGGTTTGTCCAATATTCATCCTGTGGCCATCGCCCATGAACGCGATGAGCGTATCAAGCGCTTGCGCGGCAAGATGGACCGCGTGCTGGTGGATGCGCCATGTACCGGCTTGGGAACTTTGCGACGCAACCCCGACTTGAAATGGCGTCAAACCCCACTGTCGGTAGAGGAGCTCAGCGTCAAGCAGGCCGCGATTTTGGACAGCGCTGCAAAGTTACTCAAACCAGGCGGCCGCTTGGTCTACGCCACTTGCAGTTTGTTGCCAGAAGAAAATGAGCAGATTGCCCAAGCTTTCAGCGCCGCCCACCCCGATTTCAAACCGCTACTGGTGAGCGAGGTGTTAAGTGAACTTGAGGTGGATCAAGCGGCCAGTTTGTGCAGCGCAGATGGTTTGTATTTGCGTCTTTGGCCGCATAGGCACGCAACCGACGGCTTTTTCGCGGCTGTGTGGCAAGCGGCTTAAAATCAAATTCAGTTTTACTAAAGGATTGCTATGTTGTTGCCCTCTTGGCCTTGGTTAGATGTGTTGATGAATTGGCTGGCCCACGGCACTTGGCATTTAAGTGCTTGGCAGTTGGTGTTGTTCACATTGGTCATGACGCACATCACGATTGCCTCTGTCACCATTTATTTACACCGCCATCAAGCCCATCGATCCCTCGATTTGCACTGGTTGCCGGCGCACTTTTTCCGCTTTTGGCTTTGGTTGACCACCGGCATGACCACCAAAGCCTGGGCGTCTATTCACCGCAAACACCACGCCAAATGCGAGTCTGAAGATGACCCGCACAGCCCGCAGGTGTTTGGCATTCGAAAAGTCTTTTGGCAGGGCGCTGAGTTGTATGGGGTGGAAGCTGCCAATGAAGAAACTTTGCGCAAATATGGCCACGGTACGCCTGATGATTGGCTTGAGCACAATGTCTATTCAAGATTTATTTGGCAGGGCGTAGGCTTGATGATGATCATCGACTTGGCCTTGTTTGGCGCTATTGGTTTGACTGTATGGGCGGTGCAAATGATGTGGATCCCCGTCACCGCCGCTGGCGTGATCAATGGTGTTGGCCATTACTGGGGTTACCGTAACTTTGAAGCTCCTGACGCCAGCACCAATATCTCGCCTTGGGGCATCTTGATTGGCGGCGAAGAGTTACACAACAACCACCACACCTACCCCACCTCAGCCAAGCTGTCGGTCAAACCCTATGAATTCGATATTGGCTGGTTGTACATCCGCATTTTGGAAAAATGGGTTTGGCCACGGTGAAAAAAACCCCACCCAAACTGCAATATGCCTTGGCACAACCGGTGGCGGACGAGAAAACACTGGAGGCCTTGATTGCCAACCGTTATGAGGTGATGGCGGGCTTCGCGCGCCAACTCAAACTGGCTTTGAAACAAGAGGTGGCGAGCTTGCCCCAATTGCCCACGCAAGCCGCTTTGGCTGCTGCCAAGCGTTGGATGCACCGAGACGAGTTGCAAGTGCCCGAAAAATTCCGCGCCCAACTGGCGCAGGCGCGTGCCGCATTGCCCAATGTCGACACCATGGTCAGTATGCGAGAAGAGTTGCGTCAGATGTGGCTTAACACCCATGCCAACCGAGCCCAGTTGGCTGCCGAGTTGCAAGCTTGGTGCAAACGCGCAGAGGCCAGCGGCGTTGCTGCCTTGCGAGACTTCTCTATGCAGTTGCGCACTGCGCGCATGGGGTAACTCATCTCACTTGTGTGCTACTTGAGGGGGTTATCAACGTGAATAAACAGCTTCAGTTGACCTAAATAAACATTTATTTGGGTCAACATGCCCAAGAGGGTTGGCGTTGAAGATGCACTCCAAAGTTTTGGAGGATGTTTCAACCAACCCAAAGGACGACAAATGAAAAAAGTTATTGCCACCCTCATCACCGGTGTTTTTGCAGCCAGCGTGTTTGCCGCTTCGCCTACACCCGCACCCACCACAGCAACTGCACCTGCACCTGCAACCCCTGCCGTTGCTGCTGCAGCCTCTGCAGATGTCAAATCGGCGGTTGCAGAAAAAAAGAACAAGGCTGNTAAAGTTGTTAAAGAAAAGATGACCACTGAAGCCAAAGCGCCTGCTGCTGCCGTGAAATAAGCTCGCCAGTATTGACCTGATTTTCAGGGCTTGCCTTGCGGCTTGATCGCCCTGAAAATCACGGTCTGCACAGACTCTTGGCTTAGCCAAATCCTTTATGCCAATCTCACTATCTATTCGTTTTATCACCTTAGTTGTTTGCTTGTCCTGTTCCTCTTTGTGGGCGCAGGAGCAAGCCAAAGTGCTTTCAACCACCCCCAGCTATTTACCTACCAACACCGTTAATGGCAACGGCGAGGTGGTGATGTCTACCGTGTTCAATGTGGTTTATGAATACGCNGGCAAGCAGTTCACGGTGCAAATGCCCTATGACCCAGGTGCTTACGTCAGCTTGCAAATCACCCCCACTTTTTCAGCTTCCACGCCGGCACCTCCTTTGGCTCCCGCGCCGCAGGTCATTTATTTGCAAAGCCCGNCGCAGGTATTAAGTAACCCTGTTTATGTCATGCCGTATTCACCGCCTTATTACTATGGCAACCCGCTGCCTTTTACCTTTAACTTCGGCTTAGGCTATTACCGCTGGCGACGTTGAAGCCGACATAAAAAAACCCGCCTAGGCGGGTTTTTTTATCAGTGGCTGAATTACTTCAGTTTGATTTCTTTGTATTCCACATGCTTGCGAGCCTTGGGATCAAATTTCATGATCAACATTTTTTCGGGCATGGTTTTCTTGTTTTTCGTGGTCGTATAGAAGTGACCTGTTCCAGCTGTGGATTCAAGCTTGATTTTTTCGCGTCCGCCTTTGGAAGCCATGATGAAGTCCTTTCGAAGTCGGTGAAAATTTAAGCTTGACCGCGAGCGCGCATGTCTGCGAGCACGACGTCAATGCCTTTTTTGTCGATCAAGCGCAATGCAGCGCTGGAGACGCGCAAACGCACCCAACGGTTCTCGGTTTCCACCCAGAAACGGCGGTACTGCAAATTGGGCATGAAACGACGCTTGGTTTTATTGTTGGCGTGGGAAACATTGTTCCCAACCATGGGGCCTTTGCCCGTAACTTCACATACACGTGCCATTCAGACACTCCTTGATGTAACAGCCTGCCAACCAAAGTTGTCAGACTTGACCTCGCCAAAAAAGGGGGCGGTAACCCTTGGGATGCAATCCTCAGAGCCTATGATTGTAGCCCGAAACCCTAGGGAGTTGTCGCCAAGCCCTTATTGCTCTAAAAAGCGCTGGGCATCCAAGGCCGCCATACAGCCTGTGCCCGCGCTGGTAATGGCTTGTCGGTAAATATGGTCTTGCACATCGCCAGCCGCAAAAACACCGGGGACACTGGTTTGTGTGGCCATGCCTTGCAAGCCGCTTTGGGTGATGATGTAGCCGTCTTTCATGGCCAGATGGCCTTCAAAAATACCTGTGTTGGGCTGGTGACCGATGGCGATGAAGCAACCGTGAACAGCCAAGTCGCGGGTGCTGTTGTCTACAGTGCTTTTCAGGCGCACCCCTGTGACGCCGGAGGGGTCGCCCAGCACCTCATCCAACACGCTGTGCAGTTCCAGCACAATTTTGCCGTTAGACACCTTGTCCATGAGCTTGTCGATCATGATGGCCTCGGCCTTGAATTTATCGCGGCGGTGAATCAAATGCACCTTGCTGGCGATATTGGACAGGTACAAGGCTTCTTCCACGGCGGTATTGCCGCCACCCACCACACAGCAAATATTGTCTCGGTAGAAAAAACCGTCGCAGGTGGCGCAACCTGAAACACCGCGACCCATGAACGACTGTTCAGAGGGCAGGCCGAGGTATTTGGCCGATGCGCCCGTGGCGATGATGAGCGCGTCGCAGGTGTAGGTGCCGCTGTCACCCACCAAAGTGAAGGGCCGCTTTGAAAAATCCACCTTATTGATATGGTCGAACACCATTTGTGTATTGAAACGCTCTGCGTGCTCTAAGAAACGTTGCATCAGGTCTGGGCCTTGCACACCATGGACATCGGCAGGCCAGTTATCGACATCGGTGGTGGTCATCAGTTGACCGCCTTGAGCCATACCAGTAATCAGTGTGGGTTTGAGGTTGGCGCGGGCTGCATAAACCGCGGCTGAGTAACCGGCAGGGCCAGAGCCCAAAATAAGTACCTTGCTGTGTTGGGGGGAAGTCATGAAATCGATTCATCTAAGCTTAGAGCGTGGGCAAACATGAGCGCACGGGAAGCATCGATTTTAGGCCTTGCAGCCATGGCCCGCTTGCAAGCTCCTGTTAAGCTTAGCTTCTGTCATGACTTACTCTCTGCACACACTTAACAACACGCGTGAAAAACCTGTCGAAATGACTGGTTTTCAGCGGTTTATTCAAGAAATTGCACTGGCAGTTGGTTTCGTTGTTTTGGTTTTTTGGCTTTTGGCCATTCTCAGCCATTCCGCGCTTGACCCTGCATGGACAACGTCTGGCGCAAATCCGCAGATTCGCAACTGGGGTGGACGCATTGGTGCAGCCGTCAGTGATTTGTCATTTTTCCTACTTGGGTATTCGGTTTTTTGGTGTTACTTGGCCGGCTTGGTCAGTTGGTTGTCTGCTTTGGCCAACCGCTTGCGCACCGAAAATGATGTGCTGCCCGAAAACCCCATTTGGCGCTTGAGCCGTTGGGCTTTTTGGAGTGGCTTGGCCATGCTGCTGTTGTCCAGCACCGGCTTGGAGTTCACCCGTCTTTACCGCTTTGAAGCGCAGTTGCCTGGTCACCATGCGGGTGGCATTCTGGGTTTTTTGGTGGGCAGTTCGGCAGACAAATGGCTTGGCTTTAATGGCTCGGGTTTGGTTTTCATCGTCTTCATGGTGATTGGTTTGTCTTGGGTGTTTCGTTTTTCGTGGGTCCAAGTCGCTGAAAAAATCGGCTCGGCGATCGATGGCTTTATTCAGCAGCAACGTGAGAAGCGCGAAATTGCACAAGACTTGGCGCTGGGCGAAGCCGCCGCCCGAGCGCGTGAAAAAGACATGGTCTGGGAGCGCGATGAAAACGCCGATATGCCTGTGCATCCGGTGCGTATCGTGGTGGAGCCTGAAGCTGCCCCCCCCAAAAGTGAGCGTGTGGCGCGCGAGCGGCAAAAGCCCTTGTTCAACGACTTGCCTGATTCGCGTTTGCCTCAGGTCGAATTGCTGGACGCTTCTCAACTCAAGCNAGACCCTGTGGACGCGGAAACGATTGAGTTCACCAGTCGTTTGATTGAGAAAAAATTACGCGATTTCGGGGTTGAAGTCAAAGTGCTGGCCGCCGCTCCCGGCCCTGTGGTGACCCGTTATGAAATTGAGCCCGCTACCGGTGTCAAAGGCTCGCAAGTGGTGAATTTNGCCAAAGATTTGGCGCGTTCTCTCAGCATGGTGTCCATACGTGTGGTGGAAACCATTCCTGGGAAAAACTTCATGGCNNTGGAGTTGCCCAACAGCAAACGCCAGACCATACGCCTCAGTGAAATCTTGGGCTCGTCGATTTACAACGAAGCCAAATCCATGCTGACCATGGGCTTGGGCAAAGACATTGGTGGCAACCCCGTGGTGGCAGATTTGGCCAAAATGCCCCACGTTTTGGTGGCCGGCACCACGGGTTCGGGCAAGTCGGTGGGTATCAACGCCATGATTTTGTCTTTGCTCTACAAAGCCGAAGCGCGCGATGTGCGCATGCTGATGATTGACCCCAAGATGCTGGAGATGTCGGTCTATGAAGGCATTCCGCATCTGTTGGCGCCGGTGGTCACCGACATGCGCCAAGCCGCCAATGGTTTGAATTGGTGTGTGGGTGAAATGGAGCGCCGCTATAAATTGATGAGCAAGCTGGGTGTTCGAAATTTGGCGGGCTACAACCACAAGCTGGATGAAGCGCGTGAGAGCGGTGTGTCTTTGACCAATCCCTTCAGTCTCACACCCGAGGACCCCGAACCGCTGGACCGTTTGCCGCATATCGTGGTGGTGATCGACGAGTTGGCCGATTTAATGATGGTTGTTGGTAAAAAAATCGAAGAGCTCATCGCCCGTTTGGCGCAAAAGGCGCGGGCGGCTGGCATCCATTTAATTTTGGCCACTCAACGCCCGAGTGTGGACGTCATCACCGGTTTGATCAAAGCGAATATCCCCACCCGCATCGCTTTTCAGGTGAGCAGCAAGATTGACAGTCGTACCATTCTTGACCAAATGGGTGCGGAAGCATTGCTTGGCATGGGAGACATGTTGTATTTGCCCAGTGGCACAGGTTTCCCCATACGCGTGCACGGCGCTTTTGTGAGTGACGACGAAGTACACCGCGTGGTGAGTTATTTGAAGACCCAAGGCGAGCCCAATTACATCGAAGGCGTGCTCGAAGGCGGCACGGTGGAGGCTGGCTCTGAAGGCCCCGATTTGTTTGGCGATATATCGGGAGAAAAAGACCCGCTTTACGACCAAGCCGTGGAAGTGGTGCTGAAGAACCGCAAAGCCAGTATTTCCTTGGTTCAGCGGCATTTGAAAATTGGCTACAACCGCGCTGCGCGTTTGGTGGAGGACATGGAAAAAGCCGGCTTGGTCAGTTCCATGAGCAGCAATGGGCAACGCGAAATTTTGGTGCCTACACATTCAGAATGAACAAGAAACTGCGTTTTGCTTTCGCTGCACTCTTGCTGCTGAGCATGGGGATGGTGCATGCCGACAGCTTGGACACCTTGGCACAGTTTTTAAAATCCACCCGCAGTTTGCGTGCAGACTTTGTGCAAGTGGTGGCCGCTCCTGCCAAAGAAGGAAGGCCGTCAAAGCCAAAAACCTCATCGGGCGTGTTTGCTTTTATTCGCCCCAGCGTGTTTCGCTTTGATTACAGCAAACCCTTTGTGCAAAACATCGTGGCCGATGGTCAACAGTTGTGGTTGTTTGATGCCGACTTGAACCAAGTGACTGTGCGCAACCAAGCGCAAACTTTGGGCAGTACGCCGGCTGCATTGATTGCTTCGGCCCAAGACTTGGCCAGCTTGGGTAAAGAGTTCAACTTGAAGGCCGCGCCTTCGCAAGAGGGGCTTGACTGGGTGCTGGCCACGCCCAAAACACAAGACACCAGCCTGCAAACCATACGCATTGGTTTGCGCCCCGATGCGGGGCAGGTGGTATTGAGCCAGCTAGACATCACCGATGCTTTTGGCAATCGGTCTCTCATTCGTTTTGAGCGAGTTGAATTAAACCCCAGCAATTTGACCCTAACGCAATTTGTTTTTGTTCCGCCCAAAGGTGCGGACGTGGTGCGGCCTTGACCCACACCCCCTTGGCCGAGCGCCTGCGCCCGCGCAGCCTGGGGGAGGTAATTGGTCAGCAGCAAATCTTGGGCGAGGGCATGGCGCTGCGCGTAGCTTTCGAGTCGGGACAACCGCACAGTTGCATTTTGTGGGGGCCGCCTGGGGTGGGCAAAACCACCATCGCCCGGCTCATGGCCGACGCCTTTGATGCGCAATTTTTAGCCATCAGTGCGGTGCTCGGCGGCGTAAAAGAGATTCGCGAAGCGGTAGAGCAAGCCCAAGCCGCACGGGATGGCTTGGAGGCCCAACGCACCATTGTGTTTGTCGATGAGGTGCACCGCTTTAACAAAAGCCAACAAGACGCTTTCTTGCCGCATGTCGAATCGGGCTTGTTCACCTTTATTGGCGCGACCACCGAAAACCCCTCATTTGAAGTGAATTCCGCGCTGTTGTCGCGAGCTGCGGTGTATGTGCTGCAGCCTTTGTCTGAAGTCGATTTGGCGCTGATCGTGGCCAAGGCGTGCGCCATTGACGCGGTGCCTGAACTGACGCAAGAAGCGCAAAACCGCTTGATTGCTTATGCCGATGGCGACGCCAGGCGCTTGCTCAACACCTTGGAAACTTTGGCGGTGGCTGCAGTTGCCGACAAACGCACGCTCATTGCAGATGAATGGTTGATCAAGGTGCTGGGCGAACGCATGCGCCGCTATGACAAGGGCGGCGAGCAGTTCTACGACAGCATCAGCGCTTTGCATAAATCGGTGCGCGGCTCAGACCCGGACGCGGCGCTGTATTGGTTGGTGCGCATGCTCGATGGCGGAGCCGAGCCCAAGTACATGGCACGGCGCATGATCCGCATGGCCGCTGAAGACATTGGCTTGGCAGACCCGCGTGCCTTGCGCATGGCCTTGGACGCCGCTGAGGTTTACGAACGTTTGGGCAGCCCAGAGGGTGAACTGGCCTTGGCCGAGTGTGTGGTGTATTTAGCGGTTGCACCCAAGTCCAATGCGGTTTACAAGGCCTACAACAGCGTGCGAAAACTCATCAAGTCCGAAGGTACCCGCCCAGTGCCCCTGCATTTGCGCAACGCGCCGACCGCCTTGATGAAAGACTTGGATTACGGCAAAGCCTATCGCTACGCCCACGACGAACCCGATGGGTTTGCCGCTGGCGAAAACTATTGGCCCGATGACATGACGCCGCCCACGCTGTATGAGCCTGTGGAGCGCGGCTTGGAGATCAAGATTGCCGAAAAAATGCGAGCTTTGCGCGAGAGAAATAAACAGGCGCGCAAAGCCTAGGCTTTAAGCGCTGGCTTTATCGGCTTCGCTGGTGAATGAATCCGCGAAGAACGCGTCTTCAGACAAACCGCTGGCAATGTAGTCTTTGCGGGCCGAGTCCACCACGATGGGCGCACCACAGGCATACACCTGATAGCGCTCAAACTGGGTGTGTCTTGCAACACGGCCTTATGCACAAAACCGGTTCGGCCCGTCCATGCGTCTTCGGGCAAAGCATCCGAGACCACAGGTATGTATTGCACATGCGGCATGCTGGCCAACTGCGCGAGCACCCAGTCGTGGAGGTACAAGTCTGCGGGTCGACGTCCACCCCAATACAAGCGCGTGGGCCGCGTGATGCCCTTGTGCTGCATATGTTCCAACAAAGCTTTGATAGGCGCAAAGCCGGTGCCCGAAGCCAGCAACACCATGGGCGCGGCGCTGTCTTCGCGCAGATAAAAACTTCCCTGCGGCCCCTCAATGCGCTGAATGTCTTTTTCTTTCATCGCACCAAACACCAGGTCGGTGAATTTGCCACCGGGCATATGGCGTATATGCAGTTCCAGCTTGGGCGACTCAGGGTCTAAGGTGTGCGGCGCATTCGCCATGGAATAAGCCCTGCGCGAGCCATCGCGCTGCAAAAATTCGATGTACTGACCCGCGTGATACTGCATGACTTCGGTGGCGGGCAGTTGCAAAAAGACGCGCATCACATCGGTCGACATTTTTTCCATGGCCGCAATGCGAACCGGCATTTTTTTCATGGGCAAGGCGTCTGCCGAACTGACTTGTTTGGATTCGAGCACCACATCCGACAGGGCCGTGGCGCAACAGGTGAGCACCCAACC
>JGI25910J50241_10000657_pt1 | contig 11746 bp, 10 predicted proteins | sample LauGreSBDMM110SN_3_FD_50241 | JGI IMG/M metagenome (IMG submission 50241) | reverse complement strand
TGTCTCCCGTCTGCGCCACCACTTTTCCGCATGAAGTTTTCATTTCAAGACAACAGATCCATGTCCATGCGAATGTAGTCGCCGCGATAGGTAAGCTCGCCTAAATAAATCACGGTACCGTCTGGTGCGCAGATCACACGCCGAACCTCCGCTACAGGCGCTGATACAGCAATATTGAGCGCATTGGCTGCATCTTCTCCAGCTGTTGCTATGGTGAGTATCTGACGCGCTGATCCGATCTTGACAGCTTTCAAATCCATCAACACTGGAATCACTGTTTCCTTTCTAAATCGCTTGGGCGCGAGGCTAAAAACCCTTTCATCAATGTATGCTGCGATCACAGAAGTGAACTGCCGCTCGCTTGCGTGGATCCGTCTCAAAAATCGATACTTGGGCGCTGGAATGCCATCCTCTGGCTCAAGTTGTGGCGTCGCAAAACCTTCTTTTATTGGTATCAGGCGAGGCGCCTGCTCGCGATAAAGCTCAGCGAGCAGTCTCAGAGAAGTCACGACTTGCATGCGCGGATGGGTTTCGGGCTTACTCAGCACAAATGTGCCCTGCCCCTGTTTGGGGGCTAAAAGCGATTCGCTTTTGAGCAGTTGCACCGCCTGCCTTACCGTGATCAATCCGACGCCGAAATCAGCAGCTAAGGCAGGTAAGGTAGGAATTTGGGTGTCTATCGCCCAAATCCCCTTAACAATGCGCTGGCGCATCGCGTCAGCCACCTGTGCATACAGCGGACTGGGACTGTGTTCAAAGTATTTAGGCATCGCTTATTTCAAAAGATTAGGGTTCATCCCATATTGGCTAATTGTCTTATCTGATTAAAGATAAGATGATTAGAAATTATCGACATANCCATNTNACAACTCTACAGGAATTGCCAATGAATCAAAGGCCAAACATACTATTCATCCAGGCGGATCAATTGGCAGCCAGTGTNTTGGCTGCTTATGGGAACAAGCTGGTCAAAACACCCAATCTGGATCGCATTGCAGCTCAAGGCACGGTTTTCGAAAATGCACACACGCCCAATCCCATTTGTGCATCTTCGCGCTTTGCGATGATGTCAGGGCAGTATTCCAGTCGCATTGGCGCATTTGACAACGCCTCAGAGTTTCCAGCTACTGTGCCCACATTCGCCCACTATCTGCGTTCGCTTGGCTATGCCACTTGCCTATCGGGCAAGATGCACTTCGTTGGTCCAGATCAGTTACACGGCTTTGAGGAGCGCGTTACCACCGATATTTATCCTTCAGACTTTGGCTGGACGGCGGATTGGACAAAAAAGGTTGAACCTTATGCGCCAAGCCAAATGAGCATGCGTGGCGTTGTGGAGTCGGGTTTGTGCGTGCGCTCGTTACAGATGGATTACGACGATGACGTTGCCAATCAGTCCGTCCAGTGGTTGTTCGATCACACCCGGCGCGCCGATAACAAGCCATTTTTGTTAGTGTCGTCATTCACCCATCCGCACAACCCGTTCACAATCTCAAAGGAATACTGGGATCTCTACACTGATGCAGAAATTGACATGCCAACGGTGCCCTTCATTCCGTTTGAGGAGCGTGACCCGTGGAGCCAACGCTACTTCAAGCTAATTCGCCAAGACGAACACCATGTCACAGATGNGCACATTCGCTCCGCGCGCCATGCTTATTACGGAATGGTCAGCTATCTCGACACAAAGGTTGGCATGTTGCTCGATACGCTCGAGAAAATCAATGCGCTCGAAAATACTGTCATCATCTTTACCGCCGATCATGGTGACATGATTGGCGAGCGAGGCATGTGGTACAAATTTAATCCATTCCAAAATTCCATCCGCGTGCCTTTATTCATCAGCGCACCTGGCGCAAAGGCAGGCCATCGTGTGAACGCCAATTGCGGCTTGGTCGATTTGTTGCCAACCATTCTTGATTTGGCTACCGGTGGAAAGCCTCCCGAATTGGTAGATCACTGCGATGGCCGAAGCTTGACCGCTTGGCTGAATGGCGCAGATGCATCCTGGAAGGATGAGGCACTGATTGAGTTCACCAGCGAGGGGGTTTACGCACCTGCGTTCATTTTGCGGAAAGGGCAATACAAATACGTTTATTGCGAAGGTGATCCAGGCATGATGTTTGACATGAACAGCGATCCGAATGAGCTTCGTAATTTGTGCAAAGAGGCCGCATTTGCAACTCTGGCAGCAAAAATGATGCTCGAGATCGAAACCCGTTTTGCGCCCGCCAAAGTCAAAAGCGAGATTCTGGCCAGCCAGCGTAAACGCTTGTTTTTACATTCGACTTTGCTTACTGGTCAGCAAACACATTGGGATTACCAGGTAAAAAAGGATGCTTCCAAGCAATACGTTCGAAGCTCAGCCACCACCAGCACTACGGCCACCAAGGCAAAGGCGCGATTTCCCTTTGTGCCAACCGTACCGCCTGATACACCGCGTTTGTCTTCCAAATAAACGCCCTATCTAAAACCTTCACCTACGTTTTTACGGATTTTTTATGAACACATTCACGAAGCTTTTCCANATCGCGGCAGTTGGTTCTNTTGGCTTGCTGNTAGCGGCCACACAGGTGCATGCGCAAACGTATCCGGCCAAGCCTGTGCGAGTGATCGTACCTTTTCCCGCCGGCGGTATTGTTGATATTTTGACCCGTGCTGTTACCGAGAAAATTGCCACCAATTGGGGTACACCGATAATCGTAGAGGCTAGGCCAGGCGCTGGTGCGTTAGTAGGAACTGATGCTGTGGCGACGGCCCCTGCTGACGGCTATACCTTCTTGGTAGCCACCATCACAACCGCTGTTGGACCTCTGATCAACCCTCAATTCAAATATGATTTGCGCAAAAACTTCACAGCTGTTGGAATGTTTGCCAATGCACCAAACATTGCAGTGGTACCACCCTCTTTACCCGTCTCAAACATGGCAGAATTCACAGAATTAGCTCGGAAAAATCCTGGTAAATTCAACTATGCACACACAGGCGCTGGCTCCACCAACCATTTGCCAGTGGAGTTCCTCAAGATGTCGCGCAATGTCTTTATCGTACCGATTACTTATCGCGGCCAGCCCCAAGCTATTACGGATGTACTGGGCGGTCAAATTCAGCTGTTTGTTGGTGCGCCCGCCTTACTCGTACCGCATGTGAAAGCGGGCAAGCTCAAAGCCATTGCCGTGACTTCCCTTAAGCGACTGGAAGATGTGCCGACGGTACAAACGCTCTCCGAGGGAGGCTTTGGTGATGTGCTTGGTGGCTCAGGCTGGTTTGGCTTTGTGGCACCAGCAGGCACACCAGCTGCCATTGTTAAGCGCTTTAATGAAGAGATTAACAACGCCTTGAAATCTCCTGAAGTGATAGAACGCTTGAGCAAAGCCTATGCCTTCGCAGAAGGCGGAACGCCCGAAGAATTCACTAAGTTTCTGAGCGAAGAAGGTGCGCGCTGGACAAAATTGGTGAAAGACGCCGGCATCAAACCTGAGTGATCGGGCAGTAAAGGATGAAACAGCCCATGCAAGAGCCGAGTGCAAGATCAACAAAAGTTCTGAAAAAATTGTGATTTTCAACTTTCAGTTAATTACACGAAATTTATTACACGGTGGCTGCTCTGGGTGAAATGAAAATCACGAGGATTATTTGAGGTGTGAGATAAATTTGGGCTTTTAAATCTTATTCATGAATTCAGTCAGCACGATCGCTAATGTTTCTTCGTGTGGTTCCCAGTCCGAGAATGGAAGTAATGCGATATCTTGATCTTCAATCGGCAATTTATACAAAACGCTATTCGGAATTAACTTAGCAGCAGCAATTCCATTTGCTGAGGCGTGCGTATTGTCGTTTCCTGGAATCACTATGGTTGGTACTCGAATAGCGCGCAACACATCGTCTTCCATCCCAAGTACTGGTTTGCGTGGTCCTCTCAAGAAAATGGACAACCAGTGTTCCATCACACGTATGTATTCTTTGGGATCCATTGCCATAAGGCGGTGTAAGTTTGACGGGTTAGCTTGTATTCGCTCTAGATACTGTTCAGTTTCACAAACAGCTTTCATTCCGCCCTGCTGGGCAGCACGAATGAATTGACCGTAATACATTTCGGGTAAACGACCTGCGGCAAAGTCACCGCCAGTTACACGCATTAACAACAGTCCTTTGACTTTATCTGGGTGACGTTGGTTGTAAAGCATTGACAGACGCGCACCTGATGAAGTGCCGCCAATGAATGCGGATGATGCGCCTAATTCATCAAGCAGTATTGCTAAGTCATCAGCCCAAATTTCTTCTTCACCATCTTGTCCAGCAATAAGTACATCAGATGCACCTGTGTTCCGCCGGTCGTGAAGTAAAACTTGAAATCCCTTAATGGCGATTTTTTCTGCAAATGGAATGAACTCGTTGAATCCACGTCGTCCTCCTGTGATGAGGACTAGCCATGGGCCTGTTTCGCCAAAAATACGGTAATGAATATTGACATCGCGAATCTTGATAAATGGCATGTGATTTTCTTTTAATAGGATTAACCAAAGGCAGTCAAAGCTTTGGCGCCAACTTCAACTGGTTTCGAATGGATAAGAATGACAGCCACTATGCACGACTCACTTCCTCGGTTTATCCAATTGTGAACTGTGCACCGCCGCACGTTGGCGACCCCACGCCTACGGCGATTGAGCATCGGTCGCGCGAAGGGAGCAGAGATGATTCAGTCGCACGCGCGCCATGGCGGGGAGATAGCCGTAAGCGCGGAGCGGCTCGCAAGCCTGCAATCACGATAGCTGGACCCTTATTAGCCGCAAGGCCACTGTGTGACCACCCGAGACTACCACTGACCAGCAGGAGAGGCGCATTCACCAATGGTTTCAGATATCCACTCCCTGAAACCTGCTCCCAGCAAAAATTTCAGGCCGTCGGTATCACCGGAAGTAACACATGAGCAGCCCGCGCGGCGCCGAAATGGAGCGTGACCTTGCCTCCAAACACCTCAGGCGGTCGATCAGCCGGATCATCATGCACGAACGGCCCACAACCTTTCATCGGATGCTTCATGTTTGAGAGTGTTGCGGCCGGGCCGTCCCATTCGTAGTCGCGGCCACGCAGCGTGAGCGCGAGACGGTAGCCCTTTGGTATAACGATGCAGGTGGCCCAGATTTCAACATCTAGTTCGACTGGCTGGCCGGGCGTGAGCGGTTGATCCTCATCATGGGTATGAAACGGGCGATACGGCAGCGAGCGCTTGGCGTCTAGCTTGCGATGGGAGGCGCGAAGCCAGCCTAGGCTAATTGGGGTGTGCGGGTCGAGCGCGCCCTGGAATACGACCTCGGTGCCGTCGGGCGCAAACACGCGCAGCACAGCGAACACGTCAGCATCGGCAGTTGAAGAAGAGAGCCAAAGCTTGAGGGCTGAGGGGCCAGTGAGTTCGGTCGCTTGTTCGAGTGGCGGGGTACTGAAGGTTACGCCCTCGCCCATCGCGTCGTAGGTGATAGTGGCAGGTTTTGCGCCATTATCACTAGCCGGGGTTGGTGGCGTGGATGAGAGCTTCATGCCCTCGGGGTCAAGATAAAAGTGTGTCCACTGCGTGCGTGCGAGCGGCCATTCCTTCTCGTGACGTTCGACAAATTGTTCGCCGGGGTGGCGCACTTGCAGGCGCACTTTTGGCTCTTTGTCCCAGCCGTTTTGTGCGCCTTTGAGGAAGAAGTCAAAAAACTTCTTCTGCATGTTGACGCCGTAGTCGGTGTAAAAAGGTGCCCAGTGCGAGCCGCCGTGGGCTTCGAGCCATTTGTGCTCAGACGCTGCACCTACATAGCCTTCGAGATTACCGCGCAGATGCAGGCCGTGGCCGCCCCAGTTGGCGGTCGAGAGCAATGGCACCTTGACGCGCGACAGATCAGCCGAGCGCTCGCGGTAATAGGGGCCGTCCCATTCGTGCGCGAGCAATTGCGCGGCCATGTTTTCGCGGTTCTTCACCAGTTCTTCGTTAGTGAGTGTGGCAGGGCCGCAGGCCCATTCTCCGGTGACCGGGCTTTTACGGCCATTGCTGCCTACGCCGTGCTGCACTGTTTTTACCTGCATGTCCTGCCAGTTCTTGCGGAACGAACATAGGATGCCGCCATGGCGATTGCCGTCGCGGTAGTTGTCGTGCCAGCCTTCCCACACACAAATAGCTTCGAGGTGGGGCGGCTGCGTGGCCGCTGCACGCCACTGGTTGGCAGCGTAGTACGAGATGCCGTTTAGGCCGATTTTTCCGGTTGACCAGGGCTGCACTGCAGCCCATTCGATGCAGTCGTGATAGTCCTTCTGTTCGCGGTCGTTGTTGTGGCAAAGATAACCGGGCGAGCGCCCCGCTCCGCGCGAATCGACTCGCAGACACACGTAACCGTCGGGCACCCATTTTTCTGGATCAACTACTTCCCAATTTTGATAAAGGTTAGAGGTGTTGGCAACCGCATCAGGGTTCTCGCGACACATGATCTCCCACGAGGTCTTGTAGCCTTCCTGAAAAGCCACGCCCTTGCCGTAGGGGCCGTAAGTCATCAGTACAGGATAGCGGCCCTCAGCAATCGGGCGGAACACGTCACCGCGCAGAACCAGGCCATCGTCCATGGTGATCGGCACATCCCAATCGATACTCATCCCGTCGCGAATTTCGCTCTTGTAATCCATTGAATCATTCTCCAGGTTGCTGCTTGAGGTTGGCTTGAACGGCACTGAGGCTGTCACGCGCTTCGCTTGCGATGCCTGCAGCTTTGTCGAGGGGCTATTCAGGTTTGATCCCCGCCGCTTTGGCTACGGTGGCCCACAACGCCATTTCAGTTTTAATGCGCGCTTCGAACTCTTCAGTGCTCGCCGAACCCGGTTCTGCGCCCAGACCGATGAAGCGTTTTTGCACATCAGGATCCTTAAGCACCGTGGCAAGGTCGCGGTGAATTTTGGCGATGATGTCCTTAGGTGTGCCACGTGGCACAAACAGGCCAAACCAGGAAACCGCTTCGAAGCCCGGCAAATCGTTGGCAATCGGCGGCGCATCGGGGAACAAGACCGAGGGTGTGAGCGAGCCAACGCCGAGCAGTCGCACGCGGTTGGCGCGCACCTGGCCCTGCACCGAACTGACCGCCGCAAATCCGATTTGCACATGGCCCCCTGCGAGATCGGTCATCAAGGGCCCAGCGCCCTTGTATGGCACGCTTTGAAATTCGGTCTTGGCCATCGTGTTGAATAAATGACCGGCGAACAGCGAACTCGAATCGGAGGTGCCGAACGACAACGAGCCGGGCTTGGCACGCAGCAGCGCAATCACGTCCTTGGCCGATTTAACCGGCAGATTATTGGCCGCGACAAGCGCAAAAGGCGAGACCGATACTATGGTCACCGCCGCCAGATCATTGACCGGGTCGTAGGGCAGCTTGGCATAGAGACTGGGGTTGACCACATGGGCTGTTGAGGTCAGCAGCAGTGTGTACCCATCGGGCGCGCTCTTTGCAACAAAGTCGGAGCCGATAACAGTGTTGGCACCGGGCTTGGATTCGATGATCACCGGCTGGCCCCAGAGGGCCGAGAGCTTGTCGTTGATGATGCGCGCGTTTGCATCGGTGCTACCACCGGGGGCGAAGGGGATGACGATGCGCACCACTTTATTGGGGAAGCCTTGCGCGTGGGCTTNAGGCAGTGCCGCCANCGCAGCGAAGCCGAGCACCAGCGAGACGAGTTTGACGAGCTTGGCTGGGAACNATCTGTTAAGTGATNACGACAAGGTGTCTCCTTTGTGGCAGGGTAAGACGGATGGGCATTTCAACAATCCCAAAAGCAGTATGGCACCTTTGATCAATCGACAAACTCATACAAACCCTCATTGTTAAACCTTGGAATATTTCTATTCTTCATTGATTGAATTTCAATTTCATCTTTAAGTTAAAAAATGAACCCGAACCCTACTTTAATCAAGTACCACTATTTGTCTCACATACGCTGAGATCGGACAGNTGTGATGAGGCTATGCGCGGCAACTGAAGTTGCAACGTCGAGCACGCTATTGAATGCAAGAAGCGCTGCGATGTGAATCGACCCCATCATGAAGGCATGTTGCGAAAGCAGTGAGATAGANAGCACGAGTGGGTGTGGTCATTGATTGTTTTTTATAAAGGATAGAGGCCTCGTTGTTGGGCGTGCAGTCGACTCAATCCAAGCAATACATCAGTATGCGGTGCGGGTGATCAACGCGATATTCAACTNACGTTATATTTGGATACTTGAATTCAATCGGTCCATTTACCGTATCAAAGGAAATCCTTCTAGTTTTGAATTACACGGCTTTTAGCACGGTGGCTGTTTTTTCATTTTTGGTGAATTTATGGGACTACCCGTTCGAATCGACATCGATCTTTACGATCAAGCAAAATCTCACGTGCATGCTGAGCGTACGACTATTTCTGGACAAATTGAATTTTGGGCAATGATTGGTAAAGTAGCTTTGGATAACCCAGACCTACCTATCGACTTTGTGCGCGATCTAATGATTGCAAAAGGTTAAGGTAAATTTTTAGCCACCCCTTTCATCCCACAAAGCAAGCACTAGTGGGTTCGAAACAAGTTCAAGTTACCCAGTCCTCTGCTTTTGCGCAAGGCTAAAAAAAATTCAAAAAAAAAAGAAAGGAATTACTAACGTGCCGAACTATCCATTACTTTTTTCCGAGGGCCAATTAGGGAAACTCCGGCTCAAGAATCGGGCCCTTGTTTCGTCTCTGACACGGGCAAGTGCAACCGAGAAGGGTCTCGTTACTGATCAGATGCGAGGCTATTACAAAAACTTCGCCCGGGGGGGGTGGGGCGCCGTTCTTTCGGAGGCCATTTATATTGATGAAAAGTACAGTCAAGGTTATGCATTCCAGCCGGGGCTTGCGAACGAGGAGCAAGCAGACAGCTGGTCATCCTTGGTAGAGGGTGTTCACAGCGAAGGCGGTCTTATCATCGCGCAGCTCTTTCATGGCGGCGCAGTGAACCAAGGTAATGCCTGGGTGACAGGCTCGATTGCTCCCTCGGCTGTTCGCCCAAAGGGTGAGCAGATTGACCGCTACCGGGGAAGTGGTGGGTTATTCCAGGTGCCTAGAGAAATCACTCGCGAGGAGATTTTTGAAGTCATTGCGTCTTTTGTCGATGCCGCTAAGCGGGCGAAGTCTGCAGGCTTTGACGGAATTGAATTGCATGGCGCCAATGGTTATTTGCCCGACCAGTTTCTTACCACCTACACAAACTTAAGGTCTGATGAGTTTGGCGGAAGTTTAGAGAACCGGCTTCGGTTTCATGTTCTCACCTTAGAGGCTCTAAGGAGAGCGCTACCCGATTTTCTTATTGGTGTTCGGGTCTCTCAAACGAAGGTAAACGACTTGGATTACGTCTGGCCTGGGGGCGAGAAGGATGCTACTGTTATTTTTACGGCACTCGAGAGGGTTGGTGTCGACTACATTCACGTTGCAGCGCACCTAGGTGTAAGTTCGGTCTTTGACTGCCCGCATTCGCTAAGTGGGCTTGCCAAAAAACACACTCGGCTTCCAGTGATCGCTAACGGCAAACTTCATGACCCCATTGTTGCTGAGCAGGTATTAAAGAGCCAAGAAGGGGACTTCTGTTCTGTCGGTAAAGGTGCCCTAGCAGACCCTCAATGGCCAAAGAAAGTTAAACAAGGTGAAGCACCAACGCCCTTCATTGCTGAGATGGTTAGCCCTTATGCTACTCTTGATAATTACTACAACTGGTCTTCTGAACACATACCGCCGAGGTGATATTTTGAGCTTGTGAGATCTTTTGAGAAGCCACATAAAAAAACCTGACGGTCTCGCTGCCAGACTTTTTCTTCATGAGTAAGCGACTTACCCTTTGGCTACTGGCCACTTAAAACTGCCGGTTTAGTGAACTCTCTAACCAGTGGCAGACTTCGTCGGCAACGATAGATTCACGGTTGTTGTAGAAATGATCGCAGTCATTGATGACCTTGACCGAACATACCCCCGAAGTTTTTTCGGCGAAGGCTTGGGCAGGGTAGCGTGAAGGCGGCTCAGAGTCCCCCACCAGGAAGAGGCTCGGACATCGAATCGATGACGCCAGCTTAAGTGTGTCGGGCAAGGTTTTAGTTAAGTCCAAAAAACTCTCTGCCGATATCACCCACCACCAACCGGGCAGCTGCATCAATGACTTACCCTTGCCTTCATCAGCTAGGCGAGAAGCTTTTGCTGTCAGGATCTGCAATTCATTGCCACAAGCCTTGGGGGCAAAAACCGTAGAGCCCCGGTGTAAAAGTTCATGGTGTTGCCGTGGAAAAAAACCGCGCAACGTTCTTTACTTTCTAGATCGTGACTTACTAACTCTGGAGGCCTGTAAAGAAGTCCAACCATGGGCTCTGTCTCGGTGTTGATCTCAACTAGCTCTAAATGAGTCTTGATCACGCTTATCCTCTTTGGCCACAGTGAGGGGGACAGTACTTTGATTCAAGCCCGTATGGATGCAAGATCATTGCGCCAAAAATCCGCCATCAACTGCCAAGGTATGACCCGTAACCATGGAGGAGCAAGGTGCGCATAAAAAAACAAAAGCACCCACCATGTCTTCGGGTTTGGCAAGACGCCCCAAGGGTGTTAGCCCTTTTATTTTCTCAATCAAGTCGGGCTGTGCCAGCAGTGGTTTAATGAAATCAGTTTCCACCCATGTAGGGGCGATCGCATTGACACGTATTTGATGAGGGGCCCACTCCACCGCCAATGCGCGAGTTAAATTAATGATCGCACCCTTGGTCGATTGATAAGAAATATTGGGGTACAAACCACCGCCTGAAAGCCCCATTATTGAGGCTGTGTTAACAATAGCTCCACTGCCTTGCGTAATCATGAAGCGCGCTGCACTTCGCGCACATAAAAATACACCTGTGAGGTTAACTTCCAATACACGGTTCCAATCTGTTAGGTCCAATTCAATTGTTGGCTTCCTGATCGCGATTCCAGCGTTATTGATCAGAATATCTAGCCGTTGATGAAGCTCATACGCTTGCTTCATAGCTTGATCGACTTGGACTTCATCTTTAACATCTACACAGATTGCTTTTGCAGACAGCCCTTCTTTCATAATTTCACTGACTGCAAACTGCGCCGCTGAAAAATCAAGATCCATAACGACCACATGCGCTCCCGAGCGCGCCAACCCTGTTGCGACAGCTCTACCAATACCATTTCCGCCACCTGTCACAACTGCTGTTTGGCCTTGTAAGCTAAAGGCATCGAGCGGGTTAAAGCCTAAGGTCATGGTTTATCCTTTTGTAGATCAAGCAACATTCATAAGGTACTCATCTTGGAACTTTCTCAAGGCTTCAAGTTAAACAAGAAAACAGAGGTTTTGAAGAGTACGTTGGCATTATCTAACTGCTTCCCCAGTATGCTTCAGAAGTTAGCAACACGTCATGCGTGGCAAAACTGAATATGGATAGAAATCTCTGCGCTTGGATCCATTTTTAAATAGTTAAATCTAACTAGCCGACTTGCCGATCGGACCCAATCCAATACGCTTGACGAACATCGCGTTTCAAAACTTTGCCATTTGAACTTCGCGGTAATTGGGCTACGAAATCAACAGTTTTGGGTGCATGCACTGACCCAAGAGAGCTTCGAACCAGTTCAATTAATTCGGCTTGATCTAAGGTGCGTCCTGGCTTTAGTTGAACCACAGCCTTAACTGCCTCACCCCATTTTGCGTCGGGCACGGCCACAACGGC
>JGI25910J50241_10000656_pt1 | contig 11754 bp, 9 predicted proteins | sample LauGreSBDMM110SN_3_FD_50241 | JGI IMG/M metagenome (IMG submission 50241) | reverse complement strand
CTGGCCTTGTTCGGCCCCCTTATGGAGCCGGCTGAGCCGGCGCGTGCCGGCATTCGCGTACGCGCCGCCAAGGCCCGCAATGAAGGGGTGGCGGGCATGCAAGAGATCACGAATACCCTACTGAGCGTTGCGGTGTCTAACGACACGCGGCAGCGCCTGCCGCTGGCCTGTGCCTTCGTGCGCGAAAGCCTGATGCGGCAAGACGGTGAGAACTACGCGCGGACCTGCGACGCCTTAGCCGATGCTCAGGCGGCGCGCGTTGAAATGATTCGTGCGCCGGTGCTTCTGGTCACCGGCGACGAAGACAGCGTAGCGCCGCCGCAGGCGGTTCGTAGCATGACCGAGAAACTGCATGCAGCTCGCAGCACACGCGTGGAGGTACTGGCGCGATGTGGCCATTGGACGCCGATCGAGCGGCCCGACGAGTGTCAGCGCGCCTTGCGCGACTTTTACGCGACCTCACGGAGCTGAAGATGGCCGATACCCTGTTCACCAACGTGCGAGTTTTTGATGGAGGGGGCGAGGCGCCCTTCACCGGCGATGTGCTGGTGCAAGGCAACAAGATCAGCCGCGTCGTCAAGGCCGGCTTCGGCCAATCGTCAGCGCCCGTGTTGGGCGCACGGATCATCGACGGGGCAGGGGCCTTTTTGATGCCGGGAATGATAGAGGCGCACACGCATTTCTCCTGGAACGACCAGCCCACCCTTAGATGCCATTCAGCGCATGCCGCCTGAAGAGCACATCTTGTGGTGTTCCGAGGTTGCGAAGAAGTACCTCGACATGGGTTGGACCAGCTGCGTAGGCGCCGCAGCCGCCAAGCCGCGGCTCGACGTGGTGATCCGCAACGCCATCAACGACGGCACCATCGTCGGCCCTCGCTACCTGGCAGCCAGCCAAGAGATCACGGTGCCGGGCGGCCTGGGCGACACCACGGCGCCGCACCTGCCGCAACATGAGTTTGCCTTTGGCGCTATCGTTAGCGGCGCCGAAGAAATGCGCCGCTGTGTGCGCATGTTCGCCAAGTACGGCGTCGACAGCATCAAGATCAACCTTTCGGGCGAATCCATCACTGGCATGCCTTCGGAGATGAGCCAGTTCACATCCGAAGAAGTGCGTGTGTGCGTTGAAGAGTCCAAGGCCTGGGGCAAGCGCGTATCGGCGCATGCGCGGTCCAGCTGGGCTGTCAAGGAATGCATCAAGCAGGGCATCGAAGTTATCTATCACGCAAGCTTCACCGACGCAGAAGCGCTGGACATGCTCGAAGCAAATAAGCTCAAGCACCACGTGGCGCCGGGCCTGGCATGGCTGATCAACACCTGTCACCACGCGTCGCAGTGGGGCCTGACGCCCGAAGTCACTCGCAAGATGGGCTATCACCGCGAGTTGGAAGCAGCCATTGAAAGCATGAAGGCGATGCGTAGGCGCGGCATTCGAATCTTGCCAGGGGGCGACTACGGCTTTGCATGGACGCCGCATGGCACCAACGCGAAAGACCTGGAGTACTTCGTCAAGTTCGTCGGTATGAGCAACATGGAGGCATTGTTGTCAGCCACTGCCTGGGGCGGGCCGATGATGATGATGGGCAAGCAGATCGGCTACATTCGCGAAGGCTGCCTTGCCGACATCTTGCTCGTGGATGGCGACCCGCTCGCCGACATCACCGTATTGCAAGACAAGGACCGCATCTTGTCGGTGATGAAAGATGGTGTCTTCCACCGCGAGCCGCCGGTAGGCGCTGGCCGACCGGTGCGCAGCGGTGCACCACTCAATGCGACCCGTTGGAACTGAGGAGCACGCCATGGCCCCAACCCTCTTTACCAACGTAAACATCCTCGAAGGAACCGGCGTCCTGCCTTACCGCGGCAGCGTGCTGGTCGAAGGCAACCGCATCCGCCAGGTCGGTCGCAGCACCTCGGCCATCACGCCCGCGGGCGCCACGCTCATCGACGGCGCGGGCGCCACGCTCATGCCGGGCATGGTTGAGGCTCACACGCACTTCAGCTGGAACGACGCGGCGACTCTTTCCGGCATCCAGACCATGCCGCTCGAAGAACATGTGCTGTGGTGCGCTAAGGTTGCCAAGCGATATCTGCACGCCGGCTTTACCAGTTGTCTTGGGGCAGCTTGCGCCAAGCCACGGCTAGACGTCGTCATCCGCAACGCAATCAACAACGGCCAAATTCCTGGCCCGCGCTACTTGGCCGCCAGCCAAGAGATTACTGTCCCTGGGGGGCTTGGCGACGAGACGTTGCCGCACCTGCCGTTCCCCGAGTTCAGCTTCGGCGTGAACGTCAACGGCGCGGAAGACATGCGCAAGTCAGTGCGGATGTTCCTAAAGTACGGCGTGGACAGCATCAAGATCAACCTGTCTGGCGACAACTTCGTGCCCGGTGCCGATTCGCATACCGCCTGGATGACCGATGCCGAAGTAGCAGCCGCGGTGGAAGAAGTGAAGATGCGCGGCAAACGCATCATCGTGCACGCGCGCTCCAAGGCCAGCATTCAACAGGCCCTGCGCCACGGAATTGAGCTGATCTACCACGCGAGTTTCACCGACACCGAGACGCTGGACATGATGGAAGCGGCCAAGGACCGCATCTTCGTGGTCCCGGGCATCGCCATCCTATACGCGCTGCTCAACGAGAGCGAGCAATGGGGCGTCACGCGCGAGATCGCCACCGGCTGGGGTTACCAGTTGGAGTGGGACGCGGCGCTAGATTCGCTGTCGAAGATGCACAAGCGCGGCATTCGTGTGCTGCCCGGTGGCGACTACGGTTTTGCCTTCACCCCGCATTGCCAGAATGCGCGCGACCTGGAGTTCTTTGTCAAGTACCTGGGCTTCACGCCCATGGAGGCGATTCGTTCCACCACGCTTTACGGCGGCCAGATCATGCTGCGCGGCCACGAACTGGGCGCCATCAAGGAAGGTTGGCTTGCCGACCTTCTGCTTGTCGATGGCGACCCATTGGCTAACCTAAGCATATTGCGCGACCCGAAGCGCATACTCGCCGTGATGAAGGACGGGGTTTTTGCCAAGGCGCCCACCATCGCCTCGCAACGGGCCTGGGGACAAGCGGCATGACGGGTCTTCTTTCATGACCCGCCGCGAACGTTTGGCCACGTGGATCCTGGTAGGGGGACCGATTTTGGTGTTCTCCTTGTGGGCGCTAGTGGACAACCCGCGACTGTACCTGGTGACCATGTTGAACAGCTTGACACTAGCGTCGCTTTATTTCATCGTCGCGAGTGGCTTCACACTGGTGTTTGGGCTAATGCGTAACGTCAATTTGGCGCATGGCTCTCTTTATCTTCTGGGCGGTTACGTTGGCTATGTGGTTGCGCGCGAGACTGGCTGGTGGATCATCTCGCTGGCTGCAGGATTTCTTGCTGCCGCTGTTGCCGGTGTTCTGATCCAGGTGCTGATACTTCGTCGCATGCAAGGTCAGGACTTGCGTCAGACCATGGTCACCATAGGCCTGTCCATTGTCATCGCCGACATCTTGCTTTGGATCTTTACCGGACAGGTGTATCAGATGGAAGCGCCCACGTGGCTGCAAGGACCCATTCGCGGAATCCCGGTCATCAAGGCGTATTCCGCGTACCGGCTTAGCCTTTTGGGGTTTGGCATTGCGATCGGCATTTTCCTTTGGTTTCTGCTCAATCGAACGAAGGTCGGCATGATGATTCGCGCCGGCGTGGATGACCGCGCGATGCTGGCCGCCGCTGGCGTTAATGTGAACCTGGTTTTCGCCATCACCTTTATGCTAGGCGCTGGCCTGGCAGGTTTCGGTGGGGTAATAGGCGCGGTGGAACTGAGTGTGGTGCCGGGTGAAGACACGCGGCTGCTGCTGGCTTCGTTAATCGTCGTCATAGTCGGTGGCATGGGCAGCGTGTTGGGTGCGGCCATCGGGGCTGCGATCCTGGGCCTTGCAGAAACGTATGGGCTGGCCTACGCGCCGACGTACAGCGTGGTCTTCACCTTTGTAATCCTCATTGGTGTGCTCGCCTTCCGGCCACGCGGCATTATGGGACGGCCAGCATGACCGCAGCGAAGTGGCGCAGAGCGATGAATACTGGGGTGGCCAGTGCGGTGCCACGTTTGCTGCCGAGCGCAGGTGGTAGCGCCGCACCAACTCCTGCGACTGCGCCCGACCCATACGCCGACAGCAACGCGCCGCGTTGGTTGAAGTTTTTGTGGCGCAATTTATCTCCGCGCCACGTATTCACTTTGGCCTTTGTCCTGCTGCTGCCCCTAATCGTTTCGCCTTTCATCATCTACCAAGTCGCGTCGCAGGCATTGATCTTCGGCCTGATCGCGCTGTCTCTCACTTTCTTGGCTGGCTACGGCGGCATGGTATCCCTCGCGCAGATGTCGGTGGCCGGCATGGCCGGCTACGCGTTGGCGGTGTTGGGTGTCAGCGGCACTGAAACCAGCCTGGGCTGGCCTTGGGGCGTGGTGGTTCCATTTGCCCTATTTATAGCGGTGCTATGCAGTACGTTAATCGGTTGGTTGTCTGTGCGAACCGATGGCATCTACACCATCATGATCACGCTTGCAATCGGCGTGGCCTTTTATTACCTCGTGCTACAGAACTACACCGTGTTCAACGGTTTCCAGGGTTACCAGAAGGTGTACCCGCCGCAGATCTACGGCGTAAACTTGAGCGATCCAATGCCCTTCTATTTTCTATGCCTGTTCTGGGCCATGGCTGGGTATTTTCTGATTCAGTGGCTTGTGCGCACGCCTTTTGGCATTGCGCTACAAGGCACGCGCGACAACGCGCGGCGCATGAGTTCGCTTGGTTACAACGTCACTGCCCACCGGGTGGCGGCGTATGCGGTCTCGGGTTTGCTCGCGGGCGTCGGCGGCGTTCTGCTGGTTTGGTACAACGGCCTCATTTCCCCGGGATCGGTGGGTACCGGTTGGCTCATCAATCTGCTGGTGATCGCCGTGCTCGGTGGCATGAAGCACCCCATCGGCGCCTTCCTCGGTGCCATCGTCTTNATCTTGTTGCAGACGTTCGCCATCGACGTGATCGACCGCGAACGTTTTAACCTTGTCATCGGTGGCGTGTTCCTGTCCATCGTGCTGTTTTCCCCCGACGGCCTGCTCGGCCTGTGGGCGAAGTTGCGTATGCGCTTCGGCCCCAGCCAGGTCATTACTTCAACCACTAGGAGACATCTGTGAAAAATACCAAGCGAATCTGGATCCGTTCGATATTGTGCGCCGCTGCCATGGCATCCCTAAATGGCATCGCCTTTGGGCAGGGCCAACCCGTGAAGATCGGCCTTTTGGCCACGCTGGAAGGCCCGTTNGCGGCCGGCGGTGCCGACGGAATGCGCGGTGCCGAACTGGCCGTCAAGCAGCGGGGCGGCGTGGTGGCAGGGCGCAAGATTGAAATCATCAAGGCCAGCTCCGACGCCAAGCCAGACGTGGCCGTCAACGCCACGCGCAAGCTGGTCGAGCAAGACAAGGTCGATATCATGGTCGGCCCGCTNTCTGGCGGCGAGGGCATTGCCGTCAAGGACTACTCCAAGACGCAGCCGCAGGTNACCTTCATCAACGGCGGCTCGGGCGCACAGGCCACCACGCTGGTCAATACCAGCTCCAACTTCTTCCGCTTTAACACCGAAGGCGCGCAGTGGATGGTGGGCCTTGGCAAAGCGGCGATGGACAAGGGCTACAAGCGCACGATGATCATCGCGGAGGACTACGCGTTTCCGTATAGTCAGGTGCAAGGCTTCATGGCCGAGTACTGCCGGTTGGGCGGCAAGGTGCCCGTCAAGGCATGGGTGCCACTGGGTGGCAAGGATTACTCGTCAGTTATTGCCACGATCCCCAAAGACGTGGACGCGTTATTAGTTATTCTGGGAGGCGCCGACGCGGTGAACTTCCTCACGCAATACGAGAACTCGGGTGGTGACAAGCCAATGATGGGCGGCAGCATCACCGTCAGCCAGGACGTGCTCAACTACAAGGGTAAGCGACGCGACTCGTTGGTGGGCACCATCTCTGCCGGGCCGTTGGCCGACAGCTTCGACGGCGCCGACTGGAAGGCTTTCGTCGCAGACTACCAACGGAACTACCCAGTGTCGGCCGGTGGCTATCCAAGCCCCAGCCTCTTCGCCTTCGTCTATTACGTCAACATGAAGGCAGCGCTCGACGGTCTTGCGGCCGTGAATGGCGACCTGAGCGGCGGCCAGGCCAAGTACCGCGATGCGCTGCAGAAAATGGTGTTGAAGACCCCCACCGGTGACGTGCGGCTTGACAGCAACCGCCAGGCCATCGGAACCACTTTTGTTACCGAAGTTGTGAAGGACTCTAGAGGTAATCTGTCGACCAAGGTGTCGCGCAAGGTAGACAACGTCGACCAGACGCTTGGCATCAAGGCCGAGGACTTCAAGATGGGCTCGCGCGACGTGCCGGCTTGCCCATGACCCGCTTCCGCCACCATGGCATCGATCAGTAACCTGACACCACGGCGCGATCGCGCGCCGCGCCACTCGGCATCGGCGACCCCCAAGGCGCTGATGTCGGGCGACGCGCTGGTGCTCGAAGGCGTGACGCGCGCTTTTGGCGCGTTGCGCGCGGTGGACGATGTTTCTCTGACGGTGGCCGCGGGCCAGAAGTACGCCGTACTCGGCTCCAATGGGGCTGGCAAGACGACGCTTTTTAACGCCATCACAGGAGACTTTCCGCCCACCTCGGGAAGGATCCTGTTTTTTGGCGAAGACATTACTGCGCTACCGCCCCATGAGCGAATCCGCAAGGGCCTGCGGCGTACCTACCAATCGTCGTTGCTGTTCAAGGAGTTGAGCGTGCGCGATAACCTGTTTTTGGCCGTGCGTGGCGTCAGCAGCGGACGCTTCAGTTTTTTGCGCGCCGGCGCGACGCATGCAACACAAGTGGCCGCCGAAGACATCTTGCACCGCGTTCGCCTTGATGCCCTGAGGGATGAACTGGTTGGCAACCTGGCTCACGGCCAGCAGCGCCAACTGGAAATCGGCATGGCATTGGCGGGAGCGCCGCGCCTGATCCTCTTTGACGAGCCGGCTGCGGGCCTGTCGCCTGCTGAGCGGCGCGAGCTGGTCGCGCTATTGCGCGGCCTGCCGGCGCACATGAGCTTTGTGCTCATCGAACACGACCTCGATATCGCACTCCGCGTGGTCGAGCGAGTGACCGTCATGCACAACGGGCGCGTGCTCCGGCACGGCACGCCCGATGAAATCGAGAACGACGCCCAGGTGCAGGCCATTTACATGGGAGGCAAACATTGACACCCGCAGATAGCGCTCACGGCCCCATGAGCTGGTTGTCAAAACCGGCTGCGTCGAGCACCAAGGGGCCATTGCTGGTCATCGAGGGCCTTGACGTCTACTACGGCCGCGCTCACGCCTTGCAGGGTGTGAGCCTGACCCTCGATCATGGCGTACAAGGTATCGTGGGCCGTAACGGCATGGGCAAAACCACCCTGTGCAACGCGATCACCGGGCTGGTTCCCGCCAGCGGCAGCATCAGGCTGGCAGGCGAAGAACTCCTCGGGCTCAGCCCCAATCGGATCACGAAGCGCGGCGTCGCCTACGTGCCGCAGGGCCGCCGCGTTTGGCCCAGTTTGACGGTTGATGAAACGCTCAAGCTCGTTGCGCGCAAGAAGCGCGACGTGGATCGCGTCTATTTCATGTTCCCGCGTCTAGCGGAGCGCAAGGGCCATGGGGGAGGGCAACTTTCGGGCGGTGAGCAGCAGATGCTGGCCATTGGCCGTGCGCTGCTTTTGGAGCCACGCCTGCTGGTGATGGACGAGCCCACCGAAGGCCTGGCACCGGTGATCGTGGAGCACGTCGCTAAGTCGTTGCGTGCGTTGGCGTCTGAAGGGGAGATTTCCATTTTGCTCATTGAGCAGAATTTGGGCGTGGCACTGGACGTGGCCGATGCCATCGGTGTGATGGTCAATGGTCGCATCGCGCACCAGATGCCGGCAGCGCTGTTGGCAGCTGATCGGGAGTTGCAGGAGCAACTCTTGGGGGTGCGTAGTGGCGGCCATCATGACGAAGCCGAGCCCGAAGTGCCAGCAGTTGCATCAGTGCCAAGCGACAGCCAGCCGCAGCAGGTCTACACCGTGCAACGCGCCCATGGCCAGGGGATGCCGTCGCTTGACGACCCGGCACCTCGAACGGTGCGCGGCTTCAACCGTTGGAACGCCGGCGATTCGGCTGGCGCTGTGGTGGACATCGCGCGTGAGCCGGTCGCGCCTACTGCTATCTCCACACCCATATCCGCGGCGTCCAGAAGCAGCAAAGTGCTGGAGTTTCCGGTGGCCGCCACCAGCGGGCGAGCCGCTTACGTTGCAGGCACCTTTGACACCAAGGGCCGCGAGCTCTTCTATATTCGCCAGTGTTTGGAAAAACTCGGTCTGCGTGTTGACGGTGGATCTGTCGACCAGTGGCCGGCCCTCACCGGCGAGCGTGCACCCGCGCGAAGTTGCGCGCCATCATCCGCAGGGCGAAGCGGCGGTGTTCAGTGGAGACCGCGGCAGTGCCGTGACTGCGATGGCGCAGGCATTCGAGCACTACCTTAGCACGCGTCGCGACTTGGGCGGCATCATTTCTGCTGGCGGCTCGGGCGGAACTTCCCTTGCAACACCGGCCATGCGCGCATTGCCCATCGGCGTGCCCAAAGTCATGGTCAGCACCATGGCCAGCGGGGACGTACGGCCCTATGTCGGTCCGAGCGATATCTGCATGATGTATTCGGTTACGGACGTGCAGGGCATTAACCGCATCAGCGAAAAGGTGCTGGCCAACGCGGCGCATGCGCTGGCCGGCATGGTGATGCACCCGCCCACGGAGTCGGCAGCCAACAAGCCGGCGTTGGGTCTGACCATGTTTGGCGTTACCACCCCCTGCGTGCAGGCGGTGACAAAGCGCCTGCAGGAAGATTTCGATTGCCTTGTCTTCCATGCCACCGGCGTTGGCGGACAAAGCATGGAGAAGCTGGTTGAGTCGGGCATGCTCGCCGGTGTGATTGACGTCTCCACCACCGAAGTGGCCGACGAGATCGGCGAGGGCGTGCTGAGCGCTGGCCCGACGCGCCTGGATGTCTTTGCGCGGCACGCCGTACCTTACGTCGGCAGTTGCGGCGCGCTCGACATGATCAACTTCGGCGGCTGGGACACTGTGCCGGAGCGCTTCAAGGGGCGCCTGCTCTACCGCCACAACCCCAGCGTGACGTTGATGCGCACCAGCGTCGACGATAACCGTTTGATGGGTGAGTTCATCGCTGCCAAGCTCAACGCCATGCAGGGGCCGGTGCGTTTTCTGATTCCAGAAGGCGGTTTTTCGGCCATCGACAAACCCGGCCAGCCTTTTCACGACCCCGAAGCTGACCGCATGCTGTCCGCCACCATCGAACAACACTTTCGCAGCGGTGCCGAGCGCAAGCTCGTGCGCTTTCCGCACAACATCAACGACGACGCGTTTGCGGACGCATTGGTGGCCGCGTGGCACGACGTGCAGTACGCAGCCGCCGGTGCCCGTCGCGCCTGATAACCCAAGACAAATTACCCAATGGCCCGCATACCCCGCCAAGTCCTGCTCGATCGGTTCCGCGCCAAGATCGCCGCCGGCCGCCCCCTCATAGGCGGCGGCGCCGGCACCGGGCTCAGCGCCAAGTGCGAAGAAGCCGGCGGCATCGACCTCATCGTCATCTACAACTCGGGTCGCTACCGCATGGCCGGGCGCGGATCTCTCGCGGGCCTGTTGGCCTACGGCAATGCCAACGAGATTGTTTGCGAGATGGCCCGTGAAGTGCTGCCGGTGGTCAAGCACACGCCGGTGCTCGCCGGCGTCAACGGCACCGACCCCTTTATGCTCACTGAGCCTTTCCTGCGCCGCATCATCGATTTGGGTTTTTCCGGCATCCAGAACTTTCCCACTGTGGGCCTGATCGACGGCACCTTCCGCGTCAACCTCGAAGAGACTGGCATGGGCTACGCGCTCGAGGTCGACTTGATCCGCACCGCCCGAGCCATGGATTTGCTCACCACGCCTTACATCTTCAGCGAGCAGAACGCGTGCGACATGGCCGCGGCGGGCGCCGATATCGTGGTGTGCCACCTTGGCCTTACGACTGGCGGCGCCATCGGGGCCGAGACCGGCCTGAAGCTAGTTGATTGCGTTGCGCCCATCAATGCATGGGCGGCTGCTGCCCGTTCCGTCAACCCCGAAGTCCTCGTGCTATGCCACGGCGGACCGATCGCGACGCCGGAGGATGCGCAATTCATCCTCGCCAACTGCCCCACCTGTGACGGCTTTTACGGCGCGAGCTCAATGGAGCGCCTGCCTACTGAAGTGGCGCTCACCGAAACCACCCGGCGCTTTGTCGCCATGCGGCGCTGATAGCCATGACGACGCGCTACCCCTTTAATTTGCTGAACTTGACTGGAGATCAACCATGACCGGTGCTGAATTCGGAAACTTCCTCCTCGCCCTGATTGTCGTCGCCATCGTGGTGGCAGTCTTGGTGTGGCTGCTGCACTGGCTGTACCTGCGCAGCTCCAAGGAGCGCGCTTTTGTTCGTACCGGCATGGGCGGTCAAAAGGTGGTGCTCGACGGCGGCGCCTTCGTGTTGCCGATTGTGCATGACGTGATACCCGTGAACATGAACACCCTGCGCCTAGAAGTCATGCGTGGTCGCGACAAAGCACTCATCACCAAGGACCGAATGCGCGTCGACGTGATCGCCGAGTTCTACGTGCGCGTCGCAGCCCACCCGGACGCGGTTGCAGCGGCCGCGCAAACGCTGGGCCTGCGCACGATGGAGCCGGAGCAGTTGAAGGAGCTGGTCGAGGGCAAGTTCGTAGACGCGCTGCGCACCGCGGCAGCCGAAATGTCGATGGAGGAGCTGCACGAGAAGCGCGGTGCTTTCATCAAGCGCGTGCGCGAGTCGGTGGCCGAAGATCTCACCATGAATGGCCTGGAGCTGGAAGCGGCATCGCTGACCCAGCTCGACCAGACAGGAATGGAGTATTTCAACCCGAGCAACGCTTTCGACGCAGAAGGCCTTACCCGCCTGACGGAACAGATCGAACACCGCAAGAAGCAGCGCAACGACGTTGAGCAAGACACGCTGATCGCCATTCGCAACAAGAACCTCGAGGCCGAGAAGCTTGGCCTAGACATCGACCGTGAGAGCGAATATGCGCGCCTTTCGCAGCAGCGGGAAGTAGAGATCGCCCGCGCTCGCCAGCGCGCGGAGGTGAGCACCGAGCGGGCCCAGCGCGAGCAGGCGGCAGAGGGGGCACAGATCCAGGCCAAGCAGATCATCGACGAAGCGCGCATCCGTTCCGAGCAGAGCATCGAGCAGGAGCGCATCGGCAAAGAGCGCGCCATCCAGTCATTGGAGATTGAACGCCGTATGGCAGTCGAGTTGGCCGAACAGCAGCGCGCCATTGCTGTGGCTCGCGAAAGCGAGGCCCAGAGCGTAGCCCAGGCCGCAGCAGACACGGCACGTGCCACCGCAGTGGCAGCGGAAGAAAAGGTCTTCACCGCGCGGGAGGTCGAGATGGCCGAGCGCAAGAGGACCATCGACCTGATCGGCGCTCGCCAGGAGGCCGAGCGCGAAGCGCTGCGCCTGACGACTGCGGCCCATGCCGAGATGCAGGCTAGCACCGACCGCGGCACTGCCATCCGGGCCCAGGCCGAGGCCGAGGCCGACGCTGACAAAATCAAGTCTATGGCGATGCGCTTGCGCGCAGA
>JGI25910J50241_10000654_pt1 | contig 11786 bp, 7 predicted proteins | sample LauGreSBDMM110SN_3_FD_50241 | JGI IMG/M metagenome (IMG submission 50241) | reverse complement strand
TCCGCAGTGAAACTCAAAAATGGGCGAAGGTTATCAAAGACGCGAAGGTGCAAGCAGATTCTTGAGTGCATTATGAATAACCTAGGCATTTATACCCACCCTGACTTTGAATTACATGACAAAGACTATGCAAAAGGAAGAATTGTTTCCTGCTTGGAGGTTGGCTAAAATGCTAGCGTTTTGTAGTGAAGTGTTCATTCACATCTAAAAGCGATGTTGGATTTTCAATTTCAAGAATATGTAGTTTAATTTTTTTATTGGTTCTAAGGAATTATCTTGGCTAGAGTTGTAATTATTGGACAGCAAGATTTTGGTAAGGCAGTTATTGAGGCCATGATTGCTGTAGGACACACCATAGTTGGTGTATTTTGTAAACTAGAAAAATCAAGTGAACGCCCTGATGCTTTGCGCGAGGCGGCGCAAAAATTAGGCATTACTGTGTTTCAACTGCCCAATTTAAAAGACGATACAGCAAGACAAGCTATGCAGTCCTTAAATGCTGATATTTGCGTTATGGCTTTCGTGCTCCAATTTGTACCCCAATGGTTGGCTGACATACCAAAGCACGGAACCATTCAATACCACCCTTCTTTGCTGCCTAAGTATCGAGGGCCTTCTTCAATCAATTGGCCTATTGCGATGGGAGAGAAAGAAACCGGACTAACTATATTCAGGCCTACGGATGGCTTAGACGAAGGCCCGATTGTTCTACAAAAAACATTTCCTATTGGAGCAGATGCAACTTTAGGTGAGGTTTATTTTGACGGACTTTTTCCTCTGGGTGTTAAAGCATTGATAGAAGCCACTGACATGGTTTTGGCTGGAAAGCACACTGAAATCACCCAAGATGAAAGCCTCGCTACTTACCAAGGTTGGTTTAGGGAGGCGGAGTCCTGTGTCAATTGGTCAAACCATATTGACCAAATCTACAATCTTATTCGTGCAAGCAACCCAGCCCCAGGTGCTTGGACGCTATTAGGCCAAGAGAAGGTAACTATTTTCGATTGCAAAAAGCATGTTTCACAAAGATTTGAACAAGTTATGGGGAAACCTGGAACTATCTTGCGGTTAAGTGAGCACTCTTTTGGTATGAATGCTCAAGGTGGACATATTGAAGTACTTCGCTTGCGTCCAGCAGGCGGAGCCAAAATGACCGCTGCAGAATTTATGGTTACTAGGCCAGAGCTTTTTCTGTGATTTTTTTCTCAACATAGTTGAGTTGATCTAGTGCATCTGCAAGATATTGCACGCTTCTTTCAGGGTTGTGGAGTTTTTCTAGTCCAAACAATCCGATTCTGAATGTCATGAAATCTGCCGGTTCATCACACTGCAAAGGAACGCCTGCGGCAGTTTGAAGACCCAACGCCAGGAATTTCTTGCTACTGTGGATTTCAGCATCTGAGGTGTAACTAACTACTACGCCAGGTGCTTGAAATGGTTTCGCAGCAACACTTGTAAAACCACGGGACTCTAAAAGCTCACGGACTAATTTACCGATACGCGCTTGTTCTTGAAATACCTTATCAAAGCCGTAAGCCCGTGTTTCAAGCATAACTTCACGCAAGCGAGTAAGAGCGTCAGTTGGCATAGTGGCGTGGTATGCGTGAGCGCCTTTTTCGTAGGTCTCCATAATTTGGAGCCATTTTTTGAGGTCGCAGGCATAACTACTACTGGTAGTTTGGTCAATGGCAGTACGAGCTCGCTCACTCATCATCACCATCGCGCACGAAGGCGAGCCACTCCAACCCTTTTGTGGAGCACTGATCAAAATATCAACACCCGTTTTTTCCATATTTACCCATATGCAACCGGAAGCAATGCAATCGAGAACTAGCAGACCACCTACTTTATGAACTGCATCGGCCATTTTGGCAATGTAGTCGTCCGGAATGATCAAGCCGGCAGATGTTTCCACATGAGGTGCAAATACCACTGCAGGTTTTTCTTGCTCTATTTTTTGTACGACTTCTTCAATAGGGCAAGGTATCCAAGGCGATTGACTGCTCGTGTCAACGCGCCTTGCTTTGAGAACAATGGAAGACGAGGCAATTGCACCCATTTCCAAAATTTGGGTCCATCTGTAACTGAACCAACCGTTGCGAAGAATGAGCACTTTTTTGTTTGAAGCAAACTGCCTAGCAACTGACTCCATGCCAAAGGTTCCGCTTCCAGGTACTAGGGCGGTTGAGTGCGCGTGGTAAACCTCTTTCAAGATAGAAGAGATGTCTTTCATCACATGTTGAAAACGAACGGACATATGGTTGAGTGCGCGGTCTGTATAGACTACAGAAAACTCAAGTAATCCGTCAGGATCTATATTTGGAAGTAAGCCTGGCATAAATTAATTCTCCAATTAATGCTAATGATTTAAAAATCATGCGGGGGTGGTCATTCTAGCGGAGTGTCCCTGCCCGCCACCAAAGCTCAAAGTTTCAGAAACCTCACCCCCAGCAGATAACTTGACTGCACAATATTTAAATTCAGGAATTTTGGCAAATGGATCAAGGGCGGGATTGGTTAGTTTGTTGATAGCCGCCTCGTAGAAACAAAATGGCACGAATACACATCCGCGTGGCGAACTTTCGTCAGCCCTGGCATATAAACTTACACAACCTCGACGAGATTGGATGGTGACGATCTCCCCAGGTTGGACAGCTAAATCAGCTAAATCCAATGGGTGTACCAAAGCAACAGGATCAGGCTCGATTGCATCAAGGACGGCAGTTCTGCGAGTCATACTTCCGGTATGCCAATGCTCTAACTGGCGTCCAGTTATTAAGACCATAGGGTATTGGGCGTCTGGTCGCTCATTAGCGGGAATGATGTCTGCAGGTACAAAACGCCCGCGACCAGATTCACGAGGGAAGTTTTCTACAAACACCACGGACTGCCCTGGGTCTCCTTCTTTTAAGCAGGGGTAAGTAACAGCATGCTCTCGCTCAAGGCGATCCCAAGTGATACCAGCAATGCTTGGCATAGTGTGTCGCATCTCGTCGAAAACTTCCGATACGTGGTGGTAGTTCCATTTCAAGCCCAACTGCTTAGCCATTTGCTCAATGATCCACAGATCTGGTTTGGCTTGACCTGGAGGTTCTATAGCCTGTCGACCCATTTGGACCAAACGGTCAGTATTGGTGAACGTACCCGTTTTTTCTGCAAAGGCCGTTGCTGGCAAGATTACATCCGCCAGACAAGCAGTCTCTGTCATGAAAATATCTTGCACAACCAGTAAGTCAAGCGCAGAAAGAGACTCTCTAGCATGGTTAGCATCGGGATCTGACATGGCGGGGTTTTCGCCCATGATGTACATCCCACGAACTACACCTTTATCAATGGCATACATCACCTCTACAACAGTCAGGCCTGGCTCTTGGTCCAGTGAGCCAGGTTCGAGTTGCCAAGCAGATTCAAACTTTGCTTGAACTTTGGGATCGTTGACTCTTTGATAGTCTGGATACATCATTGGTATAAGACCAGCATCTGATGCGCCTTGGACATTGTTTTGTCCGCGTAAGGGGTGTAGGCCAGTGCCAGGGCGACCAATCTGGCCCGTCATTAAAGCTAAAGCGATCAGGCAACGCGCATTATCAGTTCCGTGGATGTGTTGAGAAACCCCCATACCCCACAAAATCATGGAGGCGGGAGATTTTGCGTAAAGACGGGCTACATAGCGAATATCCTCACTATCAATGCCACAAATAGGCGCCATCAACTCGGGGCTGTAACCCTCCACGTTGCGCTTTAATTCTTCAAAGCCAATTGTTCTACTTTCAATAAATGATTGATCAATTAAATTCTCATGAACGATCACGTGCATCATGGAATTGAGAAGGGCCACATCTGTATCGGGCTTGAACTGCAAATGGCGGTGTGATATGCGAGCAAGGTCCGATTTCCTAGGGTCACACAGTATGAGTTGGGTACCTTGCTTCACGGCATTTTTGATCCAAGTCGCAGCAACGGGATGGTTAACCGTGGGATTGGCGCCAATAACAATCACTACGGAAGCCTTCATCACGTCCATCACTGGATTTGACACGGCACCAGAGCCGATGCCCTCTAATAGCGCGACAACGGATGAGGCGTGGCACAAACGGGTGCAATGGTCGACGTTGTTACTGCCAAAACCGGTACGCACCAGCTTTTGAAACAGGTAGGCTTCTTCATTACTGCCCTTAGCCGAACCAAAACCAGCAAGAGATTTTTTGCCATATTTGTCACGAATGGTCTTCAAACCTCCGCCAGCANGCGAGAGTGCTTCCTCCCAAGTCGCCACACGGAAAAATTCCATGACGCGATTGGGCTCCATGACGAAATCACCTCGTTTAGGTGCGTCATCTCGGCGAATAAGTGGTTGGGTGAGGCGGTGAGGGTGGTGCGCGTAATCAAAACCATATCGCCCTTTCACGCAGAGTCGTCCATGGTTGGCAGGACCGTCACGGCCTTGTACAAAAAGAATCTTGTTGTCTTTGACGTGGTAGGTGAGTTGGCAACCAACACCACAGTAGGGGCATAGTGAATCTACCAATCGATCTGCTTTGACCAATCCGACTTCTTGGGCAGGCATCAAAGCACCCGTAGGACAAGCCTGAACACACTCACCGCAACCCACGCAAGTGGAGTCCCCCATGGGGTCATCCATATCAAAAACCACTTGGGAGTGAGCTCCTCTGAAGGCAAAGCCAATGACGTCATTGACTTGCTCATCACGGCAAGCCCGCACACAACGTGTGCACTGAATGCATGCGTCCAAGTTCACAGTTATTGCTGCGTGTGTTGCATCTTGCTGCACCTTGGGTCGCGGCGCATACCTCGGTTTTCCTAGCGACAAAGATAAGGACCATTGGTCGAGTTCATTGTTGAGGGTGTAAGCAGTTGACGGCATATCTGACTGCAGCAACTCGAGCACCATTTTTTGTGAAACCAGAGCTCGGGCACTATCGGTCTGTACCTTCATGTTTTCACTTGGATATCGACAGCATGATGGGGCCAGTACCCGTTCTCCTTCAATCTCGACAACGCAAGCACGACAGTTGCCAACTGACTCCATGCCACTTTTGTAGCAAAGATGAGGAATCTCAATTCCTTCATGTTTAGCAATTTCAATTAAAGTTTGCGAACTTTTTGCTTTGATTTTTCGACCATTAAGTTCGAAGCTAACGACATCGATTGCTAAATCCAAGTCTAGGTCTGAAGCGACTTGGGTCATGCTTTTTCTCCAGTTATTGATAGGGAGGAAGTCAATTCATGGGGAAAGTACTTGATGACGCAGTCCATCGGATTGGGCGCTGCTTGGCCTAGTCCACAAATCGACGCATCGCGCATCACCGTAGATAAATCTTGTAACAAAGGAAGATCCCAGTCAGATTTCGCCATCAAGGCCTCTGCCTTGGCGGTTCCAACTCTACAAGGGGTGCATTGCCCGCAAGACTCATGCTTGAAAAAACGCATCATATTCAAAGCAGCATTGCGCGCAGTGTCATGTTGAGATAAAACAATCACAGCAGCAGAACCTATAAAACAACCATAGGCTTGCAAAGTGTCAAAGTCCAAAGGTATTTGATTCAGAGTGGCAGGCAAGATGCCACCTGAAGCACCCCCCGGCAAGTAACCATAAAAATGGTGCCCTTCTTGCATACCACCGCAAAAATCATCAATCAATTGTTGAATGGTGATACCAGCTGGCGCTAATTTAACGCCAGGAAGTCGAACTCTTCCGGATACAGAAAAACTTCTTAGCCCCTTACGGTCATGAAGACCATGCGAAGCAAACCACGCGCCACCCCGTTCTAATATTTCTCGCACCCAAAAGAGAGTCTCAAAGTTATGTACCAAGGTAGGCTGATTAAATAATCCCACCTCTGCCACATAGGGAGGGCGCAAACGAGGAATGCCACGTTTACCTTCTATTGATTCAATCAGCGCCGATTCTTCGCCACAAATATAAGCACCAGCACCGCGACGCAATATGACCTCAGGAAGTCCGGAGCAAGGGGGAGCATCTTTTAAAAGTTGCAACTCGGCTTGCAACATCACACGACAAGCATGGTATTCGTCGCGCAAATAAATATAAATTTTAGGAATCTCAACAGCCCAAGCAGCTATCAACATTCCTTCCAAAAATCTATGAGGATCTGTTTCTAACAGTGTTCTGTCTTTAAAGGTGCCAGGTTCACCTTCATCAAGATTTATCACCATCAAACGATGGTGTTTTTGTGTTTTGAGAATACGCCACTTGCGACCTGCTCCNAAACCTGCGCCCCCCAAACCTCGGAGTCCGGAAGTTTCAACTTCTTGGATAACAGACTCGACATCGCGTTGGCCGGTCATGCAAGCNGTGAGAAGTGCNTAACCCCCTGCNGCTTTGTANTNGGAATAACTAATATGGTGGGTGGGTTCGGCNTGGATATTTTTACTATCCACGCAGGATTTAATTTTTTCGGGTGTTGCCGATGCAATAGCATGTTGACCAACCATCGCTGCGGGAGCTTGTTCGCAACGACCAATACAGGGTGCGGGGATCACACGAATAGTTTTACCCAAAAGACTTGGGAGAGTTGTCAGTAGATTTTTTGCTCCAGCCATTTCACACGATAAGCCATCGCACACGCGAACGGTCAGAGTTGCAGGACTGGTTTGTCCCTCTTTGACAATATCAAAGTGATGATAAAAACTGGCTACCTCATAGACCTGAGCTTGACTGATACGCATCTCGTGGGCGAGGGCCGATAGATGCTTGGCATTTAGTTGACCATAAGCATCTTGTAAACGGTGCAAATGCTCAATCAATTCATCACTAGAGCGGGAAGCGTTGCCAAGCAGACCCTGCACCTCTTGTAGAGCATGAGGGTCTAGGCCGCGNCCTTTAGGCGCTTGCCTTTTGCGTTGCTTAAGCGTTGGTTCTTGATGAAGGCGAATGACAGGAGGACTCATTACACGGCCAGCTTANATTAGGCCAGCACCGCGCGCCCATTGGTATTTAGCTCCTAGAACAGCCACTGGAATTTCTGTGGAGTAAGCATAGGCAGGTATCCCATGTTCATACAGATACTGCGCGGCTTCTTCTACTTCTACATCTCCAGCCAATGAGGCTACGATGGGCTTATCAATACCTTTGGCGCGCATTTCATCGCGTGCTTCCACCATGATTTTTGCGAACACCATAGGAGGTGTGACGATCGTATGCCAGTAGCCAAGAATCAAGGCGTGAATGCGCGGATCACTCAAACCTAAAAGAACAGTATTTTTGTAAGTTAAAGGAGGCTCCCCGCCGGTGATGTCTACAGGGTTACCTGCGGCACCAAAAGGCGGAATAAATTTACGGAATGCTGCATCAAGATCTTCCGGCATGGGCATCAATGTCAAGTTGTTGTCAACGCACGCATCTGATAGAAGCACCCCGGAACCTCCCGCTCCAGTAATGATGACAATATTTTCGCCCTTGGGAGTAGGAAGAATCGGAACGCCTCGAGCAAAGTCGAGCAAGTCACGCAAACTGCGTGCACGAATCACGCCGATTTGTTTGAAAACGTCCTCATAAATTTTGTCATTACCAGCCAAGGCGCCTGTATGTGAGCTGGCCGCTTTAGCACCTGCTAAAGTTCGACCCGCCTTCAAAACGATGACGGGTTTTTTCTTGGAAACCCGACGAGCTACTTCAGCGAAGGCTCGACCATCTTTCAGATCTTCGCAGTGTTGGGCAATCACGTTGGTATTGGGATCTTGTTCGAAAAATATTAATAAATCGTCTTCATCAATATCTGACTTATTGCCTAATCCAACAATTGCTGAAACTCCCATCTTGGCAGAACGGCTAAAGCCGATGATGGCCATGCCAATTCCTCCAGATTGCGAGGATAAGGCGACAGAGCCTTTTACATCGTATGCCGTGCAGAAAGTAGCGCACAAATTAGATGGCGTGTAGTAGAAGCCATAAATATTAGGCCCCATCATGCGAATGTTGTACTTGCGCCCAATGGTGACAAGCTCTTCTTGTAAAGCGACATTACCGGTTTCAGAAAAACCAGAAGGAATAAGAACAGCACCAGCGATTTTTTTCTCGCCGCATTCAATCAAAGCGCCGGCAACAAACTTAGCTGGAATTGCAAATACAGCGGTATCAATTTCTTGAGGGACATCTTTAACGCTCTTATAAGCCTTGTGACCCATAATTTCATCAGCACTAGGGTGAATAGGGAAAATTTGGCCTTTATAGCCACCGTTGATGAGGTTTTTCATCACGGAGTTTCCGATCTTGCCGTTTTCGTTGGAAGCCCCAATCACTGCAACAGATTTGGGTTGCATGATCCGTTTCATCGAGACCAGGACCTCGTTTTCTGGTGGGCGATAGCGCGGGGTTTTTGCTGCAAAGTCAACAACGATTCGCACATCAGCCGCAATAGCCGTCTTTTTGCTTGCAAAAACTGGGTTGAGGTCTAGTTCTGAAATCTCTGGAAAATCGTTGACCAAGTCGCTGACACTCACGATCAAGTTCGCAAGGGCTTCTCGGTTGACAGGATCTGAGCCTCGAACACCTTTAAGCATTTCTGCTGCTTTGATGCCATCAAGCATGGAGAGGGCATCCGCTTTGGTTGCAGGGGCAAGTCGAAAAGTAATGTCTTTGAGGACTTCAACTAAAACGCCTCCGAGACCAAAAGCTACGAGTTTTCCAAAACTAGGATCGGTGACAGCACCGATGATGACTTCCTGCCCACCTTGGATCATCTGTTGGACTTGGACGCCCAAAATTGTGGCGTCTGCCTTGTATTTTTTGGCATTCTCAATGATGGTCTGGTAAGCCTTTGAAGCCTCTTGAGCATTGGGTATGCCAACAACTACGCCACCAGCCTCTGTTTTATGCAAGATATCTGGAGAGACAATTTTCATCACAACAGGAAACCCCATGGCAATGGCTAGCTTTTCAGACTCGGCAGCGCTATTGGCGACTCCTTCTTGGGGGACAGAGATTCCGTAGGCATCACAAACGCGTTTACCCTCAGGAGCAGTCAAAGATTCTCTGCCTGCAAGTTTTACTGCATCCAAAATTGCCCTAACCGTTGCTTTATCGTGACTCATAGTGACTCAACTTTCATAAGTGTGGTTATGCAAAAAAATTTAGAAATGAGGGTTATCAGACTGACTAGACAACTTTTTCAGTTCGCAGGGCGGCAATCGCTTCTAACCCATAGCCCAACTCTGTCAAAACCTCTTCTGTGTGCTCGCCTAGAAGAGGAGATCGAACCACTTCGGTAATGCTGTCCGACATTTTGATCGGGTTGCCTACCGTTAAATACTTTCCTCTTTTTGGATGATCAACTTCGACCACCGTTCCAGTCGCCCTCAAGGATTGATCCTCAGCGATCTCCTTCATGGACAAAATGGGTCCGCACGGAATATCAAACTCATTGAGAATTTTCATGGCTTCAAACTTTGTCTTGGTCATGGTCCAAGCTTCAATACGATCAAATATCGACTTCAGGTGGGGNAGACGTGCAGCAGGAGTCGCATAGTCAGGATGGGTAATCCAGTCTTCTTGACCAATTACCTTACATATAGATCCCCAAACTGGGGCCTGGGTGATGAAGTAAATGTATGCATTGGGGTCGGTTTCCCAGCCCTTGCACTTCAAAATCCAGCCCGGTTGGCCACCACCTGATGCGTTACCAGCACGAGGAACTGCGTCACCAAACTTAGAGTCTGGGTACTGAGGGTATTCTTTGAGTAAACCAGTGCGATCTAGTCGTTGCTGATCTCGCAATTTGACTCTGCATAGGTTAAGAACAGCGTCTTGCATTGCTGCAAGCACCTTTTGTCCGCGTCCTGTTGTGTTGCGCTGGTAAAGGGCTGCCACTATTCCCAAGGCAAGATGTAAGCCAGTGCCGCTGTCACCGATTTGGGCGCCAGTGACGAGAGGTGGGCCGTCGTCAAAACCTGTGGTTGAGGCAGAACCGCCTGCGCATTGCGCAACGTTTTCATAAACCTTGCAGTCTTCATAAGGGCCTGGACCAAAACCTTTTACCGAGGCAACGATCATGCGGGGGTTTAACTCCTGAATCTTCCCAAGTGAATCCCATTCGATCAAGTGCGCCCGGGGCAAAATTTTCTACCAATACATCACAACTTTTGATCAAGGTATTGAGAACTTCTTTACCTTTAGGATTCTTGGTATCCAAAGTGATAGAGCGTTTGTTATGGTTAAGCATCGTGAAATACAAGCTATCAGCATCGGGCACATCTCTTAATTGACCACGGGTTGCATCACCCTCACCAGCTTTTTCTACTTTTATAACGTCAGCCCCAAACCATGCCAGCAACTGAGTGCAGGTAGGACCCGATTGAACGTGTGTGAAGTCGAGAATTCGAACTCCGTCAAGCGCTTTGCTCATGCAGTAACTCCTTTTGTAGTCTTGGTTTATTTTTTCTTATTGGCCTGAGGGTTGAGCATAGTAATGCGACCGCTCTCGGTTCCCGCAGTCTCGTCTATCACTGCATTTATAAGGGTGGGCTTACCTGAGGCAACAGCCTCTTTTAAAGCGGCACTTAGCTCTTGTGAGGTTGTGGCGTGCACACCCGTGCCACCAAATGCTTCAATGATTTTGTCGTAGCGGGCGTTTTTAACAAACACAGTTGGCGCTACGTCGGAACCGCCAGATGGATTGACATCAGTGCCTCGATATACACCATTGTTGTTAAATACGATGACACAAATGGGAAGGTTGTATCGGCATATGGTTTCCATTTCCATGCCACTAAAACCAAAAGCACTGTCTCCCTCAATGGCGATCACGGGCTTACCGGTGGTGACGGCTGCAGCCACCGCNAAACCCATACCGATCCCCATAATGCCCCATGTACCAACGTCCAGACGTTTGCGGGGCTCATACATATCAACAATACTTCTTGCAAAATCCAAGGTGTTAGCGCCTTCGTTCACAACGATTGCATCTGGTCTAGATTTAACAACATCGCGTACAACAGCCAACGCACTATGAAAGTTCATAGGTGTCGGAGTAAGCGCAAGCGTTGCCGCCATCTTGCTGAGATTTTTTTCTCTACGCTCTGCAATAGCGGCGGTCCATTCGCTAGGNGGAGGCGCCCAGTTGNNGTCAACTCCCTTTAACAAAGCGCTAACGCAAGANCCGATATCACCAATCACGGGGGCAGCNATGGCNACGTTACTGTCGATTTCCGTGGGAGAGATATCTATTTGAATNAATTTCTTGGCATTGGGTGCGCCCCAAGTCTTACCCTTACCGTGCGAAAGAAGCCAATTTAGGCGAGCGCCGATGAGCATTACTACATCAGCCTCAGCCAAAACATAAGACCGTGCAGCCGAAGCTGACTGTGAGTGTGTATCAGGTAGTAGGCCCTTGGCCATTGACATGGGCAGATAAGGAATCCCAGTTTTCTCAACCAAGGAGCGAATATCTGCATCAGCTTGCGCATAGGCGGCGCCTTTGCCTAGCAGTATCAGCGGACGTTTCGCGGACTTGAGTAAATCTAAAGCGCGTTTCACCGCATCTGTGGCTGGAATTTGGCGGGGTGCAGGGTCGACTACTTTGATCAATGATTGATGTCCAGCCAATGCATCCATCGTTTGGGCAAATAGTTTGGCTGGGAAATCTAAATAAACCCCGCCAGGTCGGCCAGAGACTGCAGAACGTATAGCCCTAGCAATTCCAACGCCGATGTCTTGTGCATGCAGTACACGATAAGCCGCCTTGCAAAGCGGTTTTGCGATTGCCAGTTGGTCCATCTCCTCGTAGTCACCTTGCTGGAGGTCGACT